>JACCDV010636227.1_pt1 | contig 43591 bp, 67 predicted proteins | sample 7446131 | NCBI WGS metagenome assembly JACCDV01 (sample SAMN15323448, study PRJNA562643) | freshwater metagenome | isolation source: river surface water | place: USA:Blue River Watershed | collected 2017-08-17
GCTTTTATATTACTCGGTTCTTATACTTCTACTCCTTTTCAAAGAGAGTTAACTGTTCTTAATAATTATAGAAATAATACTAATAATACTGCTGATACCCGCCGTTTTGATTTAGTTAAACTTTTAGAATATTCTATAGAAGTATTTGAGATTAAACCTGTACAACTAACAGTAGAACACATTACTCAGACTATTGCTTCTAAAGCTTATTATGATTTAGCTTTAGATTATTTTCAAAACAAAGAGGTTTATTTTTATTTTGTCGCCCCTTCTATCTCTACTGAAGCTAAAAGACTAATTACCCCTTTATCTGATATTACTTTCCTTAGCTTTAAAGATTTAACTGAATTACTATTTAAACAAATTAAAGATGAACTGCCTAGCGAAGGTCGTTGGTTATTTCATAAGCGCATATATCCTAAATACAGTTATCTACTAGATATTTAATTTATTTATAGTATTTATGTACTATAATAATCCCTATTCTAAAAGCGTAGGGATTCTTATTTTAATAGACCTAACCATTTAGGAAGCCATCCTTTAAGCGCTCCTACGGTAATTAATAAACAAATAAAAGCTTCAGGGAAAGATAATGCTCCTAGTGTAACAATCGCCGCCCCAATAAAAGGACTCATTACTAATAACGCAATCCCTACTATAGATACAACAATAATATTCTCTACTACTTGATTTTTAGTCCACATACTCTTTATCTCCTTTTTGTAATTTATTCTTATTCTAAATTTCCTGTACAAATGTATGAGAATTTTTAATTAATAATAAAGGGGCTGTCTAGTTAAAATAAAACGCCCCCTTCTTTTATAAAAACTATTTGTATTTAAACTTGTCTTTAAAATTAACTTCCCTACTAAGAACTTTCAAATTGATATTTTTATCTTTTCTTATTTCTGGATGCTTTTTAACAAGAAATTGATTGTCCAAAATTATTCCTAACATATCAAAAGCTACTGATAGTTCTTTATGTCCTTCAATGTATCCAAACGCTTTTTTGTTTAAATGCTTAGTTATTTTTTTAGGAAAGCATTTATATAAAAATTCTATAGGTTGTTTGACTGTATCTTGATAATAATCTGAGTTCTTCTCGCAATAATCAAAATGCTCTTCAACTTCTCTAATATATTCGTTATAAAGAGGAATATTTGCTTCCTCTAAAGTCATATATTCCCATAGTAATTTACAAAATAAGTCTAGTTTACTCATATTTAAGGCTTATTAAATGAAATATCTCCAGCCATTTTTAATCTTTACATATCTAAGCTTTTTATGGCAAGGAGCATTAATATTATTATTAATTTCATGTAACCATTGTCTTACAAACGCAACAGGATAAGACTCAGGTACTGTTATTTGATAGCTGTTTTTATAAAGCTCTTTTCCTTCTCCATCTGTAATAATTTGTATAGTTTTCCCGTGTTTAGTTCCAGTTAATAAACTTCTACACTTATTTGTAGAATTGGAAGTAGCTTTTCCATAAATATCTTTTAATTCTACTACACCTAAAAAGTTAAATAATTCTTCGTTTATATAAATAATACATCTTACTTTTTTGTGTTTATCAGACTCATCTATTCTGTCTTTTTTAGGTTTTACAACTAAATAATCTTTTAATTCAATTATTCTTTTTCTTCCCATTTGATTATATGTATTTTATTTGACATTAAAAAAGAAGGGGGCTGTCTTTTTTAATTAAAACTAAAAATAAACGCCCCCTTCTTTTTAATTAAACTAAGCTCTTACTTTCTTTTCATTATTCTTATTAACTAACTTAGGTACTTTAAATCCAATCTCTCTATCTTTACCTTGTACCTTTTCTCTAATATCACTAAATTTCATACTAGTTAAAGGCCTTTGTATTTTTACCTCTGGTACTAAATACTCCCAAGCATCTACCGCTTTAATATATTTAATTCCCTGTCTTACATTGTGATGGCTTTCTTTTACATTCTCTACTTTCTCTAACCAGGTTTTAACTCTGAAGCTTTCAATATTCTTTTTCTGTAATACTCTGGCTTGTACGTTTTTAGATAGGTAGAAGGCTTCTTTATCTATCTCAAATTCAAAGTTTCTATCTGTTTGCCATTTATTTGCTAGAACCGCATGATATTTGATGATATAACTTAATTCAATAATTAAACGGCTCTCTTTAAATCTTTTTGATGTTGATTCAAAGGTCAAGATATTATTATCTACCGTATGCACTAGGAATAATATCTTTCCATATTTAGGCTCTTCTCTACTACTTACCTTTTGCTCGTCTAAGCACTCAATATTGCCTAAGACACATCCTTTGATTTTTACTTTCTTATTTTCATTAATAGAACTCATTTTTCTTTTTCCTGCTCAGAACAAATAATATTTTTTATATATCTCTTATATAACCTAGAAATAAAAAAGAGGTAACTTTTTATTTCCCCCTTCCTTTTTACCTTTTAATTCTCTTCTCTATCTACTTTATTTTTTTTATTTTCTTTTTTTAAGTATTTCTCCTCTATATTACACCACTTATCATTATCTAACTCATATTCAGTTATATAATAATCAATAGTCTCTTTTGCCTCTCTACTTAAAATATTTAATTTATCTACCTTCTCTATAGCTTTCTCTTTATTAGTATATATTGCTATTATTTGATACTCTAATAAGGGCCACTCTTTCCATAATATATATACTTTATTCATTATCCTCTAACTCTTTCATCTCTAATACCCTTTGATAAATATCCGCCCCACTATATTTCTCATCTATATAATCTAATATATCTTCTATATACTCTCTCCCTACTACTAGTACCTCTTTCCCATTTATTAAATTTAATACTAATACTAAATATATTTCTTTATCTAAATCTTCTTTCTTTAAATCTTCTTCATTTTCTTCTTCAATAAAATCAGAGCTTATTAACTCATAACTTACTACTGCTTCTAAATTAACGCCCCTGTAATTACCCGCCCCATCATAATAACTATATACACTACTCTCATTACTCATAATTATTTTTATATTATTTTTTATCTAATTTATTTGTCTATTAACTAATTCTATTTTAATTATTTATTTCTACTTCTTCTATTTCTAATCTCCTCTTTACCCCACTTATTACTATATCTACTACTCTATATCCACTAAACCTCTCAATCGTATTTCTCTCTATCTCTAAATATGCGCCCTCCTCTATTATTCCCCCTGTCTTACCTAAACTAATATCACTTCCTTTCTCTAAAAATCTCGGCCTCCATCCTTCTCTATTAACCCATCTCTCTACTATCTCTACTATCTCTCTATTATTTAACGCCCCCTCTAACTCTTTACTCCCTATACTAAATATCACTCCAAATTTAATCGCCCCACTCACTCTATCTTTATATATCTCTATTACTCTTCTCATATATATATACTTACTTACTTACCTATCTACCCTTTCTCTTCTTTCTCTATCTGTTTATTTTTTATATTGTTTAAAGATTAAACAATTTATTCCCTAAACTATCTATATTTTAAACCTTTTTACCTACACATCTCAAGATATTTATGCAATCTAGCCTTAATTAGTATTTTATTAATGCACTTTTTACAGCAATTTTAAAAGTTTAAAAAAGATTAATGCAAAATTTACACCTTAATTTATTCTTTTTTCCTTTCTTTTTTATTCTTTTTTCTTTTTATAAAACTTTGGGGCTGTCTTTTATAAAAAATAAATAAAAATAAACATACTATTGATAATTACTATCAAGAAGCAAATTTTATAAAAAAGGCAATTTTAACGATTTTAATATACTTTCAGAGTTAGGCGATTAAACTTTTTCTCTATAGGTTTAAACAAAAAAGTAGGCACGAGATTATTTTGCTTATTGATATTATTGAGAATGGCTAATAAAAAGAGGGACTTACTTCGTGCGCCGCAGCAAAGCTGAGGCTGTCAGAGATAAAAATAAATAAAAAAGAAGGGGCTGTCAATTAAAAAAACAGAAGAATAAAAGAGGCTACGCTTTGCTCCGCCGCAACTACGTTGAGGCTGTCTTCCTTATAAAATAAGCTTTACCGCCTATTTTATTATCTACAAGAATATAAGATTAATATAATAAAACCACTAATAATAAATTAAAACTCTAATTTAATAGAATGTAATAATTTCACCAACGAGACATAAGCCTACAAGTACGGTTACTTTTATTACTTGATTTTAATTTATTATTATTTGTTCTATTCTTATTTCTTGTTACGTAATTCTTACGTATATTAAATAAACATCATTCCTATTATTGGAATAAAGGTCAGTACAGAAGTACTAAAGCTTCTATCTAGACCTGAGTTTGTGATAAGACGATTAAAGATAAAAGACCAGATTAATAAAGAGAGAGGTATAAGAATACTACCTCCCATTAATGCATAGGGCGCAAATAAAATAATTATTTGTGGGATTAAACCTTTTAGTAAATTAGACTTAAAGGCTCCACCACCATTATTATCATTACTATCATTACTTTGTACTAGATTAGATAGAGGTTTATAGAGAATATAACCAATAATGATAGAGACGAGTAGGATAAAGAGTATAAGGGCGGGTGAAATTGCCGTTGCTGTAATTAAAGGATTTATATAAGTAGCACTAGCATCACGTTCTCCAATTAAGAAAGCGCTAAGTACTAAACTAAGACCTTCACTAATACCTTTACTTAGTATGTATTGTTCTAACTTATCAGTGCTTTCATATATTTCGCCGCGTCTATTATTTGTCGTATTTAAATAAGTAAAAAGACTAGATGAGTTAAGAGCAATAAAGAAGGAGCCTATAAATCCAGTAATAATACTAATTAGTCTATTAACCTGGATTATATTAATAACCTTATTGTGTAAGGTATTTTTTAATTCCTTCTTATTATTCTTACCCTGTTTACTGACGACTTTAGGAGTCTTCTTACCTCTACTTGTTCTATTACGTACAGAGTTTATATTAAGACTTTTAAAATAAGCGGTTTTATTTGTTAAAGCTTCTAAAGTTCCACCAATACTAAATAAAGCAGTACTAATACTAAATATAATATTTCCATCTTTATAACCTAATAGTATTACTATTAAGGCTAATCCTATACTTCCTAATACTGCTACACTTGCTAGTACTTTATCCGTGCTATTTTTATAAACTACCCATAATAATAAACCCCCTATCATAAATCCAATGGGTACTATTACTAGGTTTATCTTTAATATACTTAAGGCCCCTAATAAATTAAGCCCGTATCCTATTCCAATTGCTAATATAAATCCTACTATTTTATTACAAATATATTTGCTTCTATCTTGTCCTATAGTTTTAGTTGTTATTACACTTTGAATTAATGGGTCTACTGTTAATAATTCACTATTATCCCATCTAACAAATTCAAGTACTTGATTTATTCCTATATTTACTAATATCCCTAATACTAATAACGGATTACTTATCCCTAATATACTTATTAGCGGCCCGTAATATACGTAACTATTTATATTCGGTACCATCACATTTACTACACTCAATATTATCCCTATCCCTATTCCTCCAATTATCTCTAAACCAAACATTCGGTACACTCCTAAGAACAATAAATAAAGAAAGGCCTTATGATTTATTTTCCATAAGGCCTAGTAACTATTCATAAATCAAAATCAGAACAATTAAATCGGATTAATAGAGCGAACCATATTAGATTCAAGACCGTACTCTAGTTCATAATAACGACCCCTACTCATATTATTATAAAGGTCATTAGGGATACGTAAGGTAAGTTCGCACATATTATCCCAACGACGGGTATCATCATTCCAATCCATATGATAACCAGGACAGATACTATCATCACCTGATTCTTGAGGAACAATAACGCGGGCAAATTGATAACGGTTATCACCTTTTACATCTTTAGGATTAAACTTAATCTGAATACTAATTGTCTCTTCTATAGTTCCTTCTCTGACAATATCAAAACTTTCAAAGATATTATCTACTTCAGTAATTGTTCCTTTCTTAACAAAGGCGGTAAATTCACGAGCATCCCCAGTATTACCAAATTTAAGATTGTATGGTACAGAAGTAGTACAACCAGAATTATCAGAAATAGTGCGGTCTTCTTGATTATAAATACCAGCTAATCTAACCCATTCATTATCTTTAGAATCTACTTCACAAATACTAGTAATATTACTAATATCTTTATCTACTACATTAGTCCAAGTATTAGCAATACCTTGGATAATATAAGTACCTAAAAGACAGCCGCCAATTACTAATCCAATTGTTTTAATATCTTTCTTATTTGTAGCAGCTAATTTAGTTATATAGTTAATGACTTGATATGCTTTCATTGTATTCTCCTATTAGGCAGCATAGCTGCAGAACAATTAAATTAAAAATTAAATACTATTATTTAATTAAGGACATAAAGAAATAGAAGCAGCTTTATAGCTAATAATAGTTAGCTCTATAAATAGTTGACTCTTATTTTCTTTTAACATATAGAACATTATTTCTCTTTCAGAAGTTCCTCTTGAAATTAAATAATTACAAACGTTGTATCCTGATTTTAATTTATCATAATCAGATAAAGTTTCGAGATTATACTCACTTGTTGAAGCTAAATAATTAAAGGCTTTTAAATATTTAGCTTCTCTTTCAATTTGAAGATTTGGCGTATAATCCTGACTAGCAAAACTAGGGGCCGCATTTAATCCAACTAATCCAATATTTAATAAGCTAATAATTAATTTCTTCATATTTTTTTAAAAAAATAAATGGAATAATAAAAATACTGCAGCTGTGCAAGCAGCTATGCTGCGCTATTAACTGCAGTATTATAAATAAACTTAGATATAACGATAAACAACTCGTTTAATATTACGAACTTGTCGAACTTTACCATTAACTAATTTGACATCAATTTGAACAACATCATCTTGAACAACTTGAGTGCCTAAACTATTAACAAGTAAACCACAATTAATTTCTTCGAGGTCATCTATCCAATTTTGGCCGTTAAACTTTCCTTTAACTCTATACCAACCATCTGCTGCATTTTGTTCGTAACATAAATCAAGACCGACAATAACGGTATCTTGTTTAACAGTTTCAACAACAGTCTCTGGTTCGTTTACTTCTTCTACTTGTACTTCAGCAACCGGGGCCTCTATTTCTTCAATTACTTCTTTACTCTCTTGTATAGCAGGAGCTTCAGTTTCAACTTCAATTTCTTTAGCTTGAACTTCAGACTTTTGAGTCTTTAATTCTTCTATTTGAGATTGTAGCTTTTCAATCTCGCTTTTTAATTTACTTGTATCTTCTTGTACAGGCGATTCAGTTACAGGAACTTGAATAACGGGAGTTTCTACTGGAGTTCCTACTTCTTGTGTTGGTTGAGATAGGGTAGTCATTTTTGTTTTAACTGCTTCATAACCTACAATCCCACCAACAATACAAGTTAATCCTAATACTAAAGGCATTATAAAATTAACGCCCTTCTTTTTCTCAATTACTTCAGCATCAATAACTTGATTAGTTTGATTAGTTTTATTATTACTCATTAGAACAATATCTCCTTTTATATTTTTAATTACTTTTAATTGATTTAATATACCTAAAAAAATACTAGTTAAATTAATTAAAATCTAACTAGTATATATACCTACCTTAATGAACACACGATAAGAAAGAACAATTAAGCGTTATTACTTTTTAATCTCAATAATATCTAGAATACCAATATTCAATAATTTTAAAGTTTCTAGATTTGTTATTAAGTGTTCTAAGACATCTAAACTATGTTGAAAGTTAGTAGAATAGATAATCTTTTCTTTTTCATTATAATCTTGAATGTATTTAATTTTAAACTGTTTGGGTTTCATAATTACTAAAGAATTTATGTAAGCCTTCAATTAATTCGGCTTTTTTTAACTTCCCATAATTAGATAATTTGCCACTAGCTATTTTCTTTAACTCTCTAATCGTAAGATTTTCTAACACCTCTTTACTTAAAGGTGTTAGTACATTATTAAAAATTTCTTTAGGAGCTTCAACCGTGATTTCACTTAAATTTACTAACGGCTCTGTAATTTCAATTTTAGAGGCTTGTACAACTTCTTCAGTATAATTTGTATAACTTGTATAACTTGATTGAGATACAGAAGCAACTTGTTGTTCTAAATTATTAAGGCGACCTTCAGTAGAACTTACTCTCTCTTTGATTTCTTCTACTTTATTATTTACTTCTTTTACAGCGGCTTCTGTTTTATTTGCTCTAACACTAAATACTACAATCGCTACGTACAACAAAATTATCGTAATTAATTCTTCCATACGATTTTATTCCCTTCTTATTATTTTTTAACAATCTTATTTACACAGGAAAATATCTACTAATACTTATCTAACCCTTCGTACTAGTAGATATTTTGCACAATATGAATCACTTGCCTTCCTACAAGCAGCTTATAGTCAGTAACCTACCTGGAGAAAGAACAGGATGATTAAATTATACTCTTATATATTTTAAATTCACAACTAACTTCTTTAAATTCTTAACCCTACTACTTCGACACTCTTATACAACACTCTACTTATCTAAGGGTTACTGAGTATCCTTCATATGTGCAAGAAATACTAGATAAGTCTTTGATTTTAAACTGACGTATTCGATTTGTTTTCTATTTGTTCTAGACTTCAAAAGTTCAGTATATTTACGGATATACTTTTTCTCAAAAAAATGATATCGTTGAATAGAAAAACTGAAGGGCCAAGGTGTATTTATACACCTCTCTCTCCCCTTTTCCTTTTGGTTTCCTTTCTTCCTAAGTTTCCTATACTCTGCACACTAGATAGTACCTCTCCCAGTTTCTTTATCTCTTTTAATAAGTTTTAGAATCACATATTAAAAGTCTTATTCTCGCGCCCAATTAATTATTAATTAATTTGATTCAGTGTAAGCCACCTAGGGTTTGATACCTATTTATTACTTACTTAATTTCAGTAATAGGGATAGTTTGTATCTCTTGGGAGTCGCTGGTTTCTTCCGATTTCTCGGCACAGTGCGTCGTATGAGGGGTCCTTGAGGCTTTTTCTTTTCTGTATGGTATTTACCAAACTATTTAAATGTTTCTAATTCACTTAAATAAAGAAAAAGATGAGGTTTCCCATTAAGGCCTTACTACAAGCAGAGGTGTCAGAGCCAATTAGTAAGGGGTCGTTATTTTCATAGTATTCCTATTAAAAATAACTCTTTATATATTAACATAAATAAAGAACTTTATTAGGCACCTTTTTAAATACCTCATGAATATCCATCAAGCGTTAGAGTTATTAACTATTAGTCCTCAAAGAATGACTAATAACCAAGTAGACCAGTTAGAAATCCTCGATTCAATTATTGATGAATACCCCGTCACTCCCGTTACAAAAGCTCTTAAAGCTCGTACAGGAATGGTACTTGAAAGAGTTAAGACTACTATTCCTAAAGTCTCTAAATATCGCCCCCGTTCTTATTATTAATTCCTTTAAGGAATAAGTGCCCCTACCTGGTACTGCCCCAGGCTGAATCGATTATGAGTCGAACATTTTACTTCTAAATTATAGGGGCAAGAAATTATCTATTAATATCTTATACTAATAGATAATAGACATGCAATTATGAATTGGCTTTCTCAAAGCCTAGAACAATTAAAATTAAACTAATTTAAGCAATAGCAAAAGAAGAACAATTGCTTCTATAAGTAGCTTCTAAAATAGCCCGCCCTACTAAAGTATCTTCTTCATTTCCATATAGTACAAAGTCTTGACTATTATCTAATTCATGAGTACTAGTACATACTCCTACTACTTGATAAGTATTATGCGTCTTATCATAATAACTATGTAGTTTATAATTCCAAACTTCTACTAATTGACTCGTTCTAAATTCAATTATCATAATTACCTCAAGAGTTTTAGTTTAGTATTTCAGCCAATTTTGGGTATTCTCCACCCACTAATTTCAACTTAACTTTCCCAATCCCTAATCTCTTATTTTCATTCTCTTTAACTTGTAACTTAACTTTACAATTACTACTATCTGTAATAACTACTTCAGTTAAGTTTTTAAAGAAAATAGGTTTAGGAGTTTTAGATAATACATACGCATCTACTATTACCTCCTTACCTTCTACCTTACTTATTTCACATAAACTAATATGCGAATGATTCTCATTTCTATTATTATTAAGACCAAGAGAGAGGCCGCCTAGAGTAAGGACAATAATAGCGGTAGGGATAAGGAATTTAACCAAAGACATTAAAGCAGGCCTCATCTAGAAGAGGAATTAAATAACCGTGACCACCATTATTAAGAATATTAGTGGCTTCATTAATAATTTGATTAATCTCTTTTAGTTCTAGATTGTAATTAAAAGAACTAAGAAGGGTTTGTACATCTGTTAGATTTTGAGTATATACTTTCAAACATAACTTAAAAGAATATGCTCGAATACTGTGAGCTAGTGGTTCACTTACAAGATTAGTTGTCATTATAGGGCCTCCGAATTAATAATTTGCTTAATAGTAGAAAGTAGACTATTAAAGACTTCACTTCTACTTTTACTTTTTGTAACCGCAAAAGGGTATTTATTTTTAAGAAGTACAGTACCTAAATAATAAGTATCTATTTTAATAATATTACAGGTAAAATTACAGTACTTAAAAATAACCTTCCTATCCTCCATATCTAGGAGTTTTATTTTATTAATTTTTTGATTGATTTTTTCAGCTAACTCTACTCTATGTTCTATATCTTCTAGAGCGGTTTTTAAATTAGAATGTCTAGAATAAAAAAGACGATTAGCTTTGTTCGCTACTACTAAGTAATCTTCTTTTACTTTTTTTACACTTAAGGTTACTCCATTTATTTCTTCTAATTTCATACTAGGTGTGTGATGGGATTAATTCAACAGACTAGAGTAATTAATACTCTAAAAGAAATTGGAAAGAATTGAACTTTCCTAATATATAAAATTGCTTATTTATATACTACTCACCAGAGAACTCTAGTTAAATCCGTACTAATACGGATTTTTTAACTACTTTTTGATAACCTTTTTAGCTACGGTTACATCAGCACTTGCAGCACTTGCTTGGAGGCCGCTGTGATGAGCAATATTACCAGCCATCTTTTGCATACGTGCAAAGAAAGAATTTTCTTTAGCTTGACGATTCTTTTCAGTGCTATATTGATATGCCGCCGTTAAAGTTTCTTGAACTTCTTCTTCATCTAGTACTTCTTCATAAACACTTACGCCTTCATAAGTAGCATTTTGAATAATGACATTAAGAGTCATTTGATTATCCAAGTTACCCATTGCAGGCATAGGCAAGTTAAAGTTACTAGAGAATTGAATAGAAACACGAGGGTCGCCATTATTCTCAATAATAAAGTTAGCTACATCTTCTTGAATCTGAGCCGCTACTGCTTCATCTACTAATACAACACCTCTTACTCCAAGATATTGGTCAGATAAGTCAGTCTTATTAATTCCAGATTGACCTCTTACCGTCTTAATAACTCCAGCACAACTCTGGATATTTCCAGTGAATGTAACCTTTCCAGACTTACTTACACCAGTAGTAAGAACGTCAGAGTTATTGTTCTTGATGCAGCCTAAAGAGAAAGTAACCATATTAAGAATCCTAGTAGAACAGTTGTTAGTTATTATTCTCTTCTGTACATATATATACAAAAGAGATAAGGCCCCACTAATTTATTTAGTAAAGCCTTATCTACTTTGTATTAAGGGGACTAATTAGAAGCCCCCCCCATAACTAATTTATTTAATTACTCCAAGTACTTGAATTACTTCCATCTACTCCATTACTAACATACACAGTAAAAGCAACAGGTAGACTTAAACAAAATAATCCAAATATACAAGTAACTATAAATCTTTTATAATTGATATCTAAATTAAGATTAGTAAGTTTTGAAATTGGGTGTATTCTCATAGTTCTCCATATATTCTAAAGTTTTAGGAGCGAACATTATATTATCTTTAATAGCGGCTAATCCTACTGCTATAGGTGCGCAGATTAAAGCAAATATAATTAATTCATTTAAATAAAAAGATTTATAATTATTAGGCCGCCGCACTTACTACAGCCTCAGATAATCTACTAATTAAAGTATTAAAATAAGTCTCAGCACTATATGGGTCACCAAATTCAACATCAGGCTCTACCAATTGCCATTCTCTTCCTAATACATGATACTTAACAATAAAGTAAACTTCTCCATCCTCAACAAGATGGTATAGTTTTACTTCTACTGAATCATTCTTCCAATTATCTAATAATCTCATTTTTTTATTACTTAAATTGTTTTTATAAATTAAATTGGGGCGTTAAAAATACGCCCCATTATTAACTAAAACATTAATTGACTGATAGTGTCATAGACAGCAGATTGTTCTGACTTACTAGTAGCTAAAGGTACTTTCTTATCTCCTTTAACTACATAACCAGTATATACTTCAATACCATCTACTACTTCTTTCTTAGTATAGATAGGAAAGCTGCTATATACTCCTTGATATTTGTCAACCGCTTCTATTGAAATAACTTGTGTTTCTGCTACTTTATATTTTTTCATCATTGCCGTTCTTAATTTAAGCTGAAAAGAAAAATCAGATACGAAGAGGTTATTTTCTTTATTTGTAGTTTTCATTGTATTATTCGCCTTGGTGAATTTTGTAAACATTTTTAATTGAATCAACTAGCCCGTTATTATTATTTAAATAACGTACTCCTGATTTATTTACAGTTAATAAATAATTACTAAAGTAAATATTAACTTCAGTGCCCTGCTCGTCTTTTATATATACTTTGCAATCACAACTCACTTTATTATAAATAATAAAGAAATATTCGTTCTCATGCAATCTCTCTTCTTTAACTAACTTTACTTTATCTAACTCTTCTACTTCTTCTAACCAATTGTTAATCATATAAACTACGAATTACTACTTACTTAATTCTAATTAATTCATTCTTATTCGTATCTATACTTACGTATTTACACTTAGGATATTCTTTTCGACATTTCTTTACCAGTTCTTGAAAGTTAAATTCTTCTGCTGGAATTGCAAACGCCGCTACTACTACCTTATCTTCACTATACAAATCTATAAACCTCATAGTTTTCTTTAACCTCCATAAATCTAATATATATATAATTTTCAAAATGACTAGTGATACAAATCACTTCTCTTTGTTGATTTGTATCACAAAAAATTATTTACCTTTGAAATATTCTACGGTGTATCTAAAGATAATTTCATTCAACCACGTCCTAAGTTTTTCTCTAGAGGAGTTGTAGATCTTGCCTTTTAGTTCTCCACCCATAGCCGAATAATGCTCATTAAAATCTAAAATAGATTCTATATAACAGCATTTTTCATGTCTAATTTTAGATTGATTGTAAATTCCTTGTTCTAATAATCTGTCTATCCCTTTATAATCAATTTTATGTTTCCATTTATCAAAAACATATCGGGCTAGTTTATTAGCTTCTTCTTTACTAATCTCCTTTGATTTCTCTTTTAATACTAATCCTTGCATTTAAATAAAATAAATAAAATAAATAAAATAAATAAAATGAATAAAATGAATAAAAAAATATCTATAAGATTGGCTCTCATAGATAAATACTTATAACTTCATTCGATGAAGCACCAGTCTCGGCCTTATATAAGTAGAAATTGGTTATATTATCTGTCCGTCTTTAATTTCATATTCGTAGTGACGTTCTACCATACGTATCATTAACTTATGAGCTTTAACTTCTGCCTTCTTTTTAACTTCTTCACTTAGTTTGTTCTCCTCTACAGGATTACCATTAACTAAATATAGAGCTAATTTATCTAGGCCCCCATATAAAACTTCATCTATTCCTTCTATATTACAATTACCTTGTAATATATCTGCTAACACCTCACTAAACATTAAATTATTATCGGTACTATATTTGATTATTGCATCTATTAATTCCAAGGCCCTTTTTTTATCAACGACCTCTTCATAATAATTTTCATATATATATCTACATAAACATAATCTCCTTATACTCTCCTGAACTACTACCATACTCCGTCCTAACGTTAAATATCTTAACTCCTCAAACATAAGTTTTTTACCTAAATATACAAAAATGATTGGTTTGTAAGAACAATTAAATATTATAAAGCAGCTTATATAACTAAGCTGCCTTTAATTACTCGTCTTCGTTCTCTTTAGAAATAAACCAATCAGATGCATATTTAGCTTCTAACTCTTTGAATTTAAGATATTCAGGCCCCTCTACATCATATTCATATTCTATTCTTATTACGTTATTATCATTATCACGAATATACATTGTATCTACATTTAACTCTCCATAAGTTATATAAAAAATAAGACCCCTATTTTTAGTAGAGGTCTTTTAATTGTTTAAAAAATCACTGAAATATATTTCACCGATTTAATTGTTTAATAAAAATTCAGCATACTTTGTTTTTTGCTCTTCTGTTAAATAACTAAGAGCTCTACCCAACTCTTTTTCAAATCTTTTTATATTTTCTTCTAAAGTCTTTACTTTATTTTCTTGGTCTTTAAAATATTCTGAGGCATCTAAAGTTTTATATCTTTCTGGGTCATTCTCTTTTATTTCAAGCGCCCATCTTATTATTTTTATAGATGCTATTAATCTATAACTATTCTCATGCCCTAATAAGTTTATATGCTCTACAACTTCCCAATTATCATAAAGAAATAGATGATTATAAGCAGTAGTTCTTTTTATCCCCTGCCTTTCTTCTAACCCATTTTTAAGATAATCGTTAAAACTTGTATAACCTTCTATGGGATTAGATTTACTAGCTTCTTTTAAATACTCTTTTATTTCTGCTAATACTTCTCCAGCACTCTTATATTTTTTGAGTGTTTCTTTACCCCATTTTTGTCTTTGCTGCCAGGCATATTCTGATTGTTGAACTACGCCCATATATCTTTTTTCTTTATCTGTTATCATTTCTATACTAGATTAATTTATTTTACTTTATTTGAGCAACACCCCTGCTTCTCAAATAATTATTGATAATGTGTACAACCGTTGTACACATTATCAATTTAACAGAAATAAAAAGATAAATAATAGGCGCTTATTTAATAAGCAATAGTACGTCTACAGAATCTATAAGAATAACCTTCAGCTCTTTCTTCCGCTTGTTCTATTAAACACTTTTGATACTCTCTATCATATTCAGCTTGCTTTTCTAGTTTCTCAAGGCGTTCTTGTTGTTCTTCCAGTGCTTCTTTTTGTTTACAAGCATAATATTCATAATCGTTACCAAAATGAGAACACCAAGCTTTAGCTTCTTTAGTAGTTAAAGCAAAATAACCAGCTTGTACACCAATAACTAAAGCAGCACTAATAAATAATTTCATATCTATCCTAAACTTAATTGAAGTAATTCTTCTAACTCTTTAATACGCGTTTCTTTTTTAAGTCTATCTTCTTGCAGTAATAAAATTATTTTGTCGGAAACTCTATTCTTTACAAAATTGTAGACTTTTAATTGTTGATGTTTACCAATAACATGTTCAGATATATAAGCTTTAATATCAGATTTAACGCGGTCATAATTAGTACATTCATGTCTTAAAGCTCTTAAGTCTTTATGGCAATTAGCTAATATCTCTTGGTCAGCTATAGTTAAATTACTATCTAACATATACTTAACTTTATCGTATACGTCTTGTAAAGATAGTTTGGGCTTGGGTCTTGATTCAATACAATACATAATTTTAAATTCCTTATAAGTAGAAAAAAATAAACCCCCTAACTCTAATTGAATTAAGGGGCTTAGTTTAAATTACTTAAACTTTAATTATGATTAATAACTTTTAACTCTTGATAATCTTCTGAATGAAATCGAACTACCTCTTCAATATAAGTCCTTGTTAAATCATTATTGATATTTGATTGTACCCAATCAATATATTCGATGTCATCCTCATCTATATAAGTAGCAATTAATTGATAATTATTTACAGGCGCTCCTACATAAAACTTATAAATCATCTTTATTCCTCTTTTATTTCTTTAATTGTTTCTTCTAAGATATCAATTAACTCTTCTACTTCTAACAGTCTTTTTCCTTCAGTTAAAAGTCCGTACAACTTGTAAGTAATTTTTTCTAAGATTACAACGTCCATAATTAACAAGAAATTAAATTGGTAAATTGCTCAAAACTTTGATACATATAGTAGTCAAATACTTGAATTTCTATACGTAAAAGTTTAATTAGATAATCTCTAGTTTTATTGGCCTCCTCTTTAATATTAAAGATGCCGTAGATATTATCTTCATTGTCTTTTAATATAAATGTACTAGCCATATTTAACCTCCTTAAACCTTATATTTTTTACAAAGAACTAAAGTAATAATTTCTTCATCTGTAAGTAGAGAATTATGACTAAATCCCCAATTAAGACTGTCAATCATTTTACCGTTACTGTCATAGACATAACTAGTAAAATCAAGGTCGTCTCCAATTGTCTCAACTCTAAAACTAATTACATTTTCATTAGCAATAACACTAGGCATATCTTTATCCTCTATTAATTGTTAATAATAATAATTAAGAAAAGAAGGCGCGCCTCTTCTCTTCTTAATTACCTTTATACGGTTGTGCAAGCAGCTTTATAGCTGCGCTAAGTAATCTTTCATTAACTCAACATCATTAACTAACAAATCTAACCATTCATTAGCTTCTAACCAACTAATCTCACCAGATTCAATTTGAGATAATAACTTATTAACAAACGCCCCTTCAATATCTGCTTCATTAGAAGACTCTGATTGCTCTAAAGAGTAAAGGTATTCTAATTCTAAACGGGCTCTTTCAATTTCTACCTCTTCAATCTTTATATAAAAAGCAATTAATCTTTCTAAATCTTTAATTGCTTTCTTAATCTCTTCTTCCTCTACAATTTCACCATAAGCATCTAACCACTTACTAATTTCTAATACTTTAGTTGCTAATGCTTGAATTTCTAATCCTTCTTCTGTTTCATCATTGTAAAGAAATTCACAATTCTCATCTAGGTTAAATGCAATTGGTCTTAACTGCTTAATTACTTTAAAAGTATTATTATAATTTTTTGGCTCCTCTATAATACTTTTAACCATTACTACAATCTGCTCAATCCAATTAATTGCTACTAACATTTTTTCTCTCCAATAACTTTATAGCTTACCAACTACCTTGTTTGGGGTTATAATAAATCCCTTTTAGTCTTTGTAACTCTTTTTTTTGTTCTTGGTTTAACAAGCCCGCTGCTAGATGATATAGCATTCTGTATTCTTCATAACTCTCATTTGCTTCTTCTGTCATCTTTTGTGCGTGCTTTACTTTCTTTCCTAAATCTTTAACTCTTTTTGCTAACTCATTATTCTTATTTTCATACTCTACTACCATCTCTAAAGCTAAATCTACTTCTTCCTTGGCTTTAGTAATCTCATAATTTACAAAGGTAAAGCTATTATTATTTCCGTTTACTACCACACTATTATTCACCTTATTCCTCCTGTGTGAATTTAATTTATATTTTTCCTAGCCGTGACAATACCGTTTTTCAACCGCCAGAACTCCTCTGCAGTAAGAGCTTGACGGTGGAATCAGCTGTTTACATTTAAATTTTCGTTGTTATTTATTTATCTTTTGATACTGAGAAAGTAAATCCTCCAACCGAGGGGCTTTCTTATCAATTTTACATTTATCTACTAAATCAAGAATCTCTTGGTTAGTATAGTGACCAAATACACTATATGTTTTGACTGTCATAGTTTTAATTGTTTTGCCGTGCTGTTTTAAACAAAATAGAAGTACCTCCTCTTAAACCGAGGAGGTACCGTGGAACAATTAGAGTACGGCTGCTAAATCTACAGCTTCTTCAGCTACAGCAGTTGCTTGAGCTGCTACTGCTCTTTGACGAGCTGCTGCTAAATCATTAGCTTGAGTAGCTTGAGCTTGTTTCTGCATATTAGCAAAGTAGTTGCGTTTAGCATCTTCTGATTCAAACGCAATAGGTTGTACGCCAGGCGCAGCAAGAACTTTTACTACTTCTTCTACGAATAGAGTAACGGCTTGCTTTTCAATCCCATCCCGCGTAGTAATAGTACCTACACGTGGTTCTGTAGATAAAGTAGCGATAACTAAGAAAGAGCCTTTATACTCTTCAGCTTCCATCATCATCATTTCAAATGCGTCAGATTGGAAACGAATTTCTGCACCTACTCCTACCATGAACTCTGAGACATCAGAACCAGTATAAGTCACGTTTTGAGCTTCTTTAATGGTGCACATAACACCTAAATAGCCGCCATCACGTGATTTTTTCCAGCTAGAAATACCTTTCTTGTTCATTTGGACTGCAACAGTTGCGGTAGAGTTGATAATCATGGTTGTTAAGTTAATAGAGTTAATAAATTAAGAGTTTGGAGACCAGCTCTCCACGGCCGAGAAGTTACCTGAACTATTAAGTCAGACTCCTCTCCAGCCGAGAAGCTACCGTGAAGATTTAGAGCGTCTACTCAGCCAAATCCACTTCAACCGAGAAGCTAAAGTAAATTTTTAGAGCGTATAAAGCACAATCTCTCAGCTTGCTGCGGCGCACGAAGTAAGCCTCCACTGCCGAGAAGCTACCAAGAAACTAAAAAGAAAAAATCTCCTACTGCCGAGAAGCTACCTTTAAAACTTAGGGAGTAGTATACTTATTAACTTAATTAACTTCCCCGCAAACGGAACACGAAACTAGAACTTATCTTAAACTTAGTAGTAAATATATATCACTCCTCTGGCTGTTAATTAATCCCAGAAGACTGAATGAATACTCTAAGTTTAGATAAGTTCCTAAAAGAAACGCGGGCTTAAGTTATTAATAGCTTGTTTATATTTCCTTAATAATTAAGAACTAAGTAGGGCTGATTAATTAAACCCCTACAGAATTCTAAATAGGAAATACTTACCAATTATTAATAACTTAAAAAGTTAATTAAGTTAAGTACTTAATTTAAATTTGATAGACTTGTTGTTTATAAAATTGTTATCAATGTAGTAGTAGGTTACACAAAGTTAATTATTCAATTGTCAATGGGAGGATTTACCCGCCTCCCAGATAGGGGTTAGTAACCCCACTCAGCTTCAGCATTGAGTTCACCAAACTCTGAAACTAGGTCAGAGTGGATAGCAATACCATCAGCTAGAGCAGATTTGACAAAGCCGATTTCAAGACGGGCTAGTAAGCCAAAGTCTTGTACAGCTAAGTACAAGCTTTTAGCTTCAGCAGAAGCTTCGCCTTCAGACGCTTCCATAGTAGGATTGTAAGAGTCTAAGTCGTAACCAGAAGTACGACCTTGACCAATACGACGTAGAGCACCTACTAATACTGCTTGTTCGTAGTGGTTGATTTTCTTAGCAGCATAACGCTCTTTAGCGTTGTATCCCATGCAGAGACCACGAGCATATACTAACCAAGCAGCTACTTCGATTTCAACGCCAAGTAGTTCGGCAACTTCAGCTTTAGCTTTAGCACGGTCTTCAACAGAAGCTTTCTTGTTGTTAGCTTCGTAGAGAGCGTTGAACAATGCAATTGCTTCAGGAGAATAACCAGAAAGACCTTGGCCTTCGTAGATTTTGCGCCATACAATAGCACAAGCTTTATTAAGAGCTTCTACCATGTGAGCTTCGGTCTTAGCTTTAGCCATGTAGTTAGAAGCAACGAAGGTTAGAGCGGAGCACATATTGTATGCAATACCTACGTTAAACTTGTAGTGGTTGTGGACTAAAGCTGCACCAGTACCATATTGTTTGCGTTCAATAGTTACAGCAATAGCAGACTTCTTAGGCCAAGCGGTAAGAGATTTCTTACCTTCTTTATCGGATTGGCTCATAAAGTCGAAGATTGGGAGTTCGCTTCCGTAAGCGTAGAAGTAACCTTGAGGTCCCATCAAGGAAGCATTAATAGCTTGAGCACGAGAGTTGTTGACGTTAAATTTAGTGACATTAAGAAGGCCAATACCATCCAATCTGTTAACTATTCCATTTATATCGAAAACAACTTACAGGAGGTGGACCTATAAAATCTAGTAGACTATCAATATATTTAGCTGGGGTATATATCCGTTTATCGTATTTATAAACGGGAATAGAAGTTGTATCGATAAATAGATTGACTAGTTTATCAATATCTTCTTCTATAAAATCATTGCAGCTAAAGAATTGTTGTCTACCGTTCTTAGGTTTTATTTGTAAACATCCATCATCTAAATACCACACCAATATAGTTTTTGGTGTTAAGATTAAATCTTCAGGTATTTTTTTATTGCCGGATGAATACCATCTAGTCTTTTGTTCTAAGAGTTCAATTGAAGTCCTAGATTTAGACCACCAAGCGCAGTAAGTTTTTTGAGTCCTCTTATCAAACCTTTTACTTTCCCAAACAGGTCTATTTTCTAAATACTTTAGTTCTAGGCTTAACCATTCTAAATACTCTTTATGTTTTGAAGTATGACTATAAACCGGATATTTATTCTTCTTATCTGAGAAGAATATACTGCCATCTCCTAACATACACCCATCTAAAATAGCATTAGGGCTATTTAATATCTTAGGGGTTATTTTAGGAAGCTGTTTGTAATCAAAGTTCAACTTCTTTAAGTATCTACAAAATGTAGAATGGTTTAAACTTTTTTCAGTACAGAAATTATTGACCGAAAGCAAAGGATTAAGAGTTCTCTTAGAAATATATTCTTGGATTTGTTCTGAATATATTTCTAAATCTATTTTTCGATAAGTCATAGTTAGAAAGTTTAATTAATCCTATTCTAACTACTCCTAATGAAATATGTCAAGTCCTTACTTTTTTCGGCTTGACTCTCCGTTTTGTATCTATATCGGAGTATCGGACTGTATATTTATCTCTCTATTGGAGATACCTTTGTCAGTCTCTCGCACCTCTTAATAGGAATCCCACCTATCAGTGTTGTGTCGGTCTGGCCCCGTTTTTAGGATTTGACCGAAATTCAGGTTATTTCCGGCAGAATCACTTCTGCTAGTGGCAATTTAGCGGTTTTACGCAGGTCTACCATCACTATCTCCTTCGTTGGCACTATGCCATACTAAAGGAGTTATAGTTGCATGTGCAATCTGTCCATGCCAGTGAAGTTTAGCACGGCATACAGTAACGAAAGGCATAGGAGTACGTTGGATACCAACGAGGTCGCCATCTTTAACACCAAGCATGGATACCATAGGGCAGTTGGGGTGAAGCATAACAACGGGGATACCGTCATTGGAGTGAAGAGCAGGATGGTAAGAGGTTTTGACTTTACCATTGATTACTTCGCCTGCACGGGTAATCTTCTTCATGATTTTCTCGGATTTGCACATGGTTTTAACCCATGCGTTTAGACGAGAGTTAACTTTGGTCAACCAAGCACGGACTTTGGTGTCACGGTTAGGTAGAGTGTCACCTGCTTCGTCAGTGATTTCAGCAAGTAGAGTGTAGAGTTGGAGCATCCAACCAGAAGCAGTGCCACCAATCATGCCACCAAATGCCATAAGAGCAGAGGGAACAATAAACAACGACTCTTTACGAGCTTGAAGAGTTACTTGAAGTACAACGCCTTTAGCGTAAGCTTTCTCAAGCTTTGCCATAACAGCAGAGTCATTCTTGTCATAACCTTTCTTGAGGTCGCCAATAATAGAGCGTACTTTCTGACGGCCAGAAAGAGTATCTACATCAATGGTAGGAATAGTACCTACGGGTACTTTAAACTGAGAGATAAGAGCTTTGACTTTAGCAGATTGTTTGCTAAGTTCAGAACCAATAGCGTCACCAAGAGCTGCATCTTGCATACGAAGAGCGGCAACTTGCTCTAGTGTCATTTTGGAGCTAGAGATAGATTCACGAGGAGTAGATACTTCGATATCGTAAGGCAAGTCGCAGTATACTACTTCTACAGTTTCTTTGATACAAACTGTAGACTCGTTGATGACTTCCCAAGTCATATCAGTTGCATCAAAGACAGATGCTTTGATAGCGTAGAGAGCATCAAACTCAGATTTAGCCATGTTGAAAGAGATAGTTTCAACCTTAGCATTAGCTTGAAGCCAAGCAGTAAATGCATTTTCAGATTGCTTGAGGTCAACTACAGTACCATCTACCATGTGAAGGCAAGCAGTAGCAGGCATATAGATAGCACCACCCTTTGCAATAGCGTAAGCTTCAATGTGAGCTACAAAGCCTTTGAGGGTTTCATTGTTGAGAATGATGTCAACATTCTCAGACATTCCATAGACTTTGTAGGGGAGTGTGGTAAGTTTCTTACCTAGACCACGGAGCTTAACGCACTTGTCAGTAGCACTCATACGGACATTGAGTACTAGTTCAATAGAGTCTGCGTTTTCTTCATTAGCGTTGGTATCGAGTAAACGATATCCTTGAACTATCCACCATTCAGCTTTGGTGCTGTTGGTAACAACGGTATAGCGTCCTTCACACAAGGAGAATACTACTTGACCAGGAGCAAAGGTTTGACCCATGATTTCATCAAGTTTAGATTCTAGCTTGCTGGTTAGAGCTTGAGCAAAGGTCATTTGCTGTTTAGCTGCAATCTTGCTGATAGCGTTACGAGTAGCAGCAGGTAGACGAAGAGCGTGAATAGTCTGACGAACAGTTTTATCAACTGCGTAGTCGAACTCTAAGTTGGGGTTAGTGACGGCTACACCAGAACCATGTCCGAAACGGCTGTTAGTAATAGCGGTACGAAGATATTTACCACCACCAAATGCAATGCGGCCATCACTTAGCTGTACGCCAAGTTTAGAAGCTTGACGGTCTGCAATGATAGCACGGAGGTATTTGGTAGCTTGAGGAGGACGGTTGTATACTTTACCGATTTTGGACATGTCGTGGATGGATACAATGTCTCCAGCTTCGTTTTGCCCAATGAACATAGCTTCAGCACCAACTCCAGTAGTTAACCACTGCATGTTGTACTTATCAGGAGCAGCTAGTACTCCATCTTCTAAGGTTTCAGCTAGGTCATTAGCGTCAATGCGGGCATTACCCACACAGACAAAGGGGAAACCTTTCTCAATAGGAGCAAAGGTTAGAGGTAAGCTGAGATTGTCAAGTACAACTTTGGTGAGGTCAAGTTCGCCATAAACGTCGCCGTAGTTCTCTTCACGGTTCCAAACGTTGGGAGTCTCAACTAACATAACGTTAGTCTCTTTAGCTGAACTACGTGCAGCTTTGATAGCCATAACGGCTAGAACAACTTTAACGGGGTAAAGAGTTTTAGCAATCTTAGCATTAGCGTTAGCACGACGTTCTTGGCGGCCATTTTCCCAAGTTAAAGACTCGAAGTTGATGATATGCTGAACAGATTCACCTGCCCAGAAGATGTAGAGGTTACCATCTTTGACTTTAGTGTTAGAGCATAGAATTCCTACGAACTCCATGATTTGGTCATTGCTGAGATTAGCAAGGATGGTGAAGATATGGTTGCCCCAGATTTTGGCAATGTCAGAGTCATTAGCGGCGTAGTTAACACCAGCTACATAAGATTTACCAGATTCATCTACTTTAGTAGCAGCGGGTACTTCAATACCACATACTTTAGTAGCTTTAGCTACGTATTGTTTGATATCGTCTTTGTAGACAGCACCTTCGAGTTTACCAGCAGTAGCTAGTAGCGTCCAAAGAGCACGGAACTCTCCCATACCAGTGCTGGATGCACCAGGCGCAATGTAAATAGTTTGAGGAATCATAAGATTTCCAAGTAGAGCTTCAAGCTTAGTAGCTTTAACGTTAGCTGCTTCAATAGCGTTAGCTAATTTATCAGGATTAGCTTGATAGAAGGAAGAATCAGCTTTAACAGGGAACCAGAGAGCGGCTGCAGTAGATAAAGTAGGCATGGTTTTAGTTGTAGGTTGTTCTTTGGGAGTAGACATAATAGAAGCAAGGATAGAAACAGGAGCTTCAGTTTCTTGTACAGTTGTAGGAGAAACTTCGGGAGTAGAATCTTTGGATTGCATAGCGGTTTGGATAAAGGACATAATGGATTCTTTGGTTTCGAGTTTGTTAGTAGAAGGTTGGTTGTTTATGGTTTTAGTTGGTTGAGTTTGGTTAAGAGCGTCTGCAATAATGCTGGTTTTAGTTGTAGGTTGTTGTACGGGAGCAACTACTTCTTCTTCAATTTCTTCTAAATCAGGGAAGTAGTTTTCATCTTCCTGATTAGTATTAGCATTAGGTTTAGAAGTAGCTAGAAGATTCATGAATGCAGAGAGATTATTAGCGTTGTTTTGAGTATTCATTGTTGTTTCTTGAGGTTGATTGTTTACTTGAGGAGCTGGAGTAGTAGCTTTTTTGATGATGGGTTTAGCTTTCATTGTTTGTTCCTTTTGTACTGAGGGAGTTTTCTTAACAGGGGCAGAAATTACTTTCTTGGTTCTAGGTTGTTCTACTTGATTAGTAGAAACTTCTTCTTCTACTGCTTCAATCATTTTTGAGTCGGCTAGTAAAGATTTAAATGCGTCAACAGACAAATTTTGGAAAATAGACACACCGTTCTTTAAAGTAGGCATTTGTTCGTTATTCATGTCAGCTCCGTTGTTTTGGTTGTTTACGTTGTTAATTTGGTTGTTAGATTGGTTAGACATTGTTTGACTCCTGTTTGTTTTAATTATTGTTGTTTTTGCCTTGAACAATTAATGCGTGAGACTCCGCTGTTGACTAAAAAATCAATATCTTGAACAAATATTTTACTTCCATGAGAATCTGGAAGACCATGAACAATTAGGCCTGTGGTTCGGCAGTTATATTAATGGGTAGTATCTAAAAAAGTAGAAAATACAAAGGTTTCAGATTCATCAATAGAGTAGATAATATTCCATAAATCTTCTTCTATTACTTCAGCACGATTATTAGAATATACCAAAGACCAATCAGCAGAATTTTCATCTACTTTAAGTAATAAAACGCAGACCTTGGTTATTCCTATAGCTAAATATGAAGGGATTAAAGAGGTTATCTCTTCTACTTTTTCGTCTAGCTTTTCTTTATTTGTAGTTAAATCAAACCCAAAGAAAACCCCAGGAGAAGCTTCAATAACTACATCAAGTTTATAAGCTTTATCTAAAATCCAATCTGAGGATTTTAGACTCCATCTAGATTCTTTGCCTAGAAAGTTAGTTACTAATTTATATCTTTCAGGATTATTAATCCTTAAGTTATCTATTAGTTCTTGAGTATTAGGTTTAAATACATCAATAGGCTTTTTAAGCCAAAATTGAAGTATATGTTTAATAACGTGTTCCATCCATTCGCCTAATTTAATAAACATTTTTTCTTTTTGAAAAACCGCACAAAAAGAAAAAAGAGGTAATACCTCTTTATATAATTTATGCTTTATTGAGGTAATTTAAATTTAAAAATCTGAGGTTTAGAATTTTCTGTATCAATTAATAAATCAACAAGGTCAAAGATTTGCTCCTCAAGGTAGTTAAATTCCTCATCGTGCATACGACTAATAAAACCATCATCTACTAATTGAAACTCAGATATACCTAAAACTAAGCAGACTGAATTTATACCTGCTCTTTTATAAAGCCCTCTATTATGATACATAGTAATTTCATCTAACTTTGCCATAGATTCAGCTTCGTTAGAAGTTACCTGTACTCCAAAAACTTTATTAGCACATTTAAAGGTATAATCTATTTTATACAAATGATCTAAAATGTAAGCAGGACCATAAAATTCCCATCTTACATCTCTACTTTTTTTTCTTTTGTATTCAGATTCCCAGTGCTTAACATATTCAGGAATTATTAAATTAGCCACATCAAGTAATTCTTGATAACTAAATTCGGATTTAGGATAAATGTTATTGAGCATATTTGAGATTAACCTTTCAAATTCAAAGCCGTTCATTTTTTTTCTTTTTGTGTTGTTTTTACAAAAAGAAAAAAGAGGTGTTACCCTCTTTAGTTTTTTTAGAATCCCATGTCTTTTAGAAACAATCTTTCAGCTGCATCAAAATCCCTAGAACCTTTTTTGTATTTAATAAGCGCCTTTTTATAACGTTTCTTTAAATCTAAACTTATTCCTTCAGATTCAAATAAACGTTTTACAGAACTTAGAAGTTCTCTGCCGGTTATTTTTTCATTAAAGATTACAACAGGAGGAGCAGGAAAAGAATGTTTAAATCCTTTAGAATCAACAAAACTAACTCTTTTTAGTTTGGAATGACTCTTAGCTCCAGTTTCACTGGATTTAATTTGAAGACCAAAATAAGATTCACCTATCTGAACCCAGACATCAATTTTGAGTTCATGGTTAGCTATACTATCTTTCCCAGCTGGGATTATTTCATCTATATCTAAATAAGATAATATACTAATTACTTTAGACTCAACTTCGTCTCCCAGTCTTTCTTCTATTGAGCTGTAATCTTTGTAGTGCTCCATATATAAATCTGATACTAAATTTGCTTGGTTGAATATGTAGTGTTTGTGACTATGCATTTTTTCTTCTAGTAAGTGTACTAAAAGAAAAAAAGAGGATTGCTCCTCTAATTTAACTCTTATCGCGACTATAAGACTATATCCTCTAAACTTTCTACTTCTACTGTTTCTACAGCTTCAGCTTGAATTTTAGAATGAAAAGTAGATGCTAGATTAGCTTTCTTTTCCTCATATCGAGCTAAAAGTCCTTCAACTCCTCGCTTTTTCTGAGGTAGTTTAGTTAAAGCATTTTCAAGTGCCTCTCCTAAGCTAATTAAGTCCTTACGTGGTGGTTTAACAGAACCTTTTACACTCGCTTCGATTAGGTGGATTCGCATTTCTGCTCCTCCACGGTATGCCTCACGAATATCAGATTCTGCTTGCATGGATGCAAGTGGGAACTCAACAAATACTCCTGTATTCCCTTCAAGAAGGGCTTCTAGTTTCTCTGAAGACCCAATTTGGCTAACAAAGATAATAGTAGATACATCTACTCCTGGTAGTGCTATTTCTAGCAATTGTTCCAAGTTTACCTCTTGCTGTTGATTTCCCATACAAAGCCATGTTTGGACCACACCTGCCTTGTCAGATTTAGGGCGAAATTCCATCCACCCTTCACCGCCATTCTGCTCGTGTTGCTGACGTACAAAACCGTTGTGAACCAAAGCACGAGTTTGTCCTTTACGGATAACTTTCATACCGAGGTAGAAACGGATAGTAACAGGATTAACTTGAGCAAAGTTTAAAATAGACATAATGGCCTCTTTGTTTTAGTAATGTGTACTAAAAGAAAAAAGAGGCTGTTACACCTCTATAAAAATATTAAAAATAAGCAGCAGCTAAAAGAGCAATACCAAGCATAATAAAACAGTAAAGAAGTAATTCTTTATCTTCATTGTCCATTTTTATCCTCTAATATTTTATCTAACTTTGCTTCTAAACCCTCTACCTTAGAAATTAAATCTTCCACTTTAGTTTCTAGGTCTTTTACTTTAGAAGGGGTAAGTAAATCTCTTAACAATTTAAACATTGCAACTCCAGAACTAAATAAAGCGACACTAGTTATTTTACCTCCTGTTAAATAGAAAGGTAAAACAATAAAGAAAACGTCTAACACAAAACTTACAAAATCTTTAAACTCCATAATTATCCTGCCGTTGTTTACAAAAGACGGCAAGAAAAAAGAGGCTGTTACGCCTCCTTATTAATTAAACAGTAAGTTCCTTTTCAAGAGATGCTATTAAATCTGGATTAATAAAATCTAGAGCGTCTTGTAGAGTAGTAAAATCATCTTCCCAAATAGGAAGTTCTTGAAGAATATCACCACGATTATTACAATACAGCTCTAAGTCTTCTTCAGACCAGTTAGTATTATAGCTATGTCCAAAGTCTATTAAATAAGACCGCCACTGTCCTTGACTATATCCTATAAGGATATTATTAGCGTGAAGGTCTCTATGAACAAAACCTAGAGACCAAAATTGGTTAAGCATTTTTCCTACAGATGCCATAATTTCTAGTAGTACATTATCAGGACATACCCGACAATATTCATCTAAAGTAGCTCCATAAGCTACTTCTTTTATTACAAAAGACCACCCATCAAATGATGACTCGTCAACTTCAGGGACTAATCCAGATTCCTGAAGTTCTAACAAACACTTGAACTCGTTACCAACCAGGTCAAATCCTGGCTTATCCTTTTTAATTAACCAACCATCTTCGTATAATTCTAAGTCAGCATTACTGCCAATAGCTAATCTAGAATTAATAGATTTAGAACCTGCAACTGTAGCGTAACTTTTCATTACTTCATGTTTAATCTTGATGTACATTTTATTTTCTCCTAGTTTTGTAAAGACATCACTAAAAGAAAAGAAAAAAGGGGCACTAGACCCCTTTAAGTAAATTAGAGTAGTTCTTCTAATTTCTGTGTGGTAAAAGAATATACAAGTGTTTTATTTACCCCTATAGCTTTATATAAAGGTTGTAATTTCTCTTGCTTTTTCTTTTTATTATGAAATTTATGAGATGTGTGAGGATGTAAAGTTACATCAATACCTATTACCTCATCTGTGTTTGGGTTGTAGACTATTACATCTAATCCATATACAGTGTCAATAATATCCCAAGAGGATAAATCTGCAAGGTTAATGCCTTCTTCTTCTAAGTTTTCAATTACATTAGCTACTCGGTTGGGAAACAAACGAATAGCTATAGATATTAACTTTTCAGGAGAAGGTGGTACAATAAACTTGTATCCTAATTCTTTAAGCATACTTTTAGTTTTTACCTCAGCATTATAAGAATTCATCTGTCTTTCCTTTTGTAGTAGTTCACAAAAAGAAAAAGATGAAGATGAAGAAAAAAGGGGGTTTATCCCCTTTTTGATTTAGTTAAAGGAGTCGCACCTTTACTGAGCCGTCATGCCCTAAATTTACTTAGAGAACAATATCCTCTAAGCTCTCAGCTTCTACTACCTCTTCAGTAGTTTCAGCTACAGCAGTAGCTTGTAAGGCTACATGCTGTTGTTTTTGTTGGTACCTGTCAAGGAGTCCTTCAACTCCTCTTTTCTTCGTCGGCAACTGAGATAAAGCCCCTTCCAAAGCTTCTCCTAGAGATACTAAGTCCTTACGAGGCGGTTTTGCCACCCCTGTTACCTTTGTATCTATTAGATGGATGCGTATTTCAGCACCCCCTCGATATGCCTCTCTTACATCTGACTCTGCTTGTAGGTTTGTAAGCTGGACATCAACAAAGATGCCAGTATTTCCCTCAAGGATTGTTTCCAATTCTTCAGAGTTTCCTACTTGAGCTATAAAGACTAGCTCACTTACACTCACCCCAGGTAAGGTGAGCTCCAACAGAGTTTTGAGGTCAACCTCTTGCTGGTTGTTACCAGCTACTACCCAAGCTTGAACTACCCCTGCCTTTTCAGACTGAGGACGAAATTCAAGCCATCCTGCTCCACCATTTTGCTCGTGCTGCTGGCGGATGAACCCATTATGAATTAGGGCTCTTGTTTGTCCCTTTCTTACCACCTTCATTCCAAGGTAGAAACGGATAGAAAGAGATTGGGGGATGTTTAAGATAGACATTGGTTGTTCCTTTTGTAGTAGTTTCACAAAAGAAAAAAGGAGCCGAAGCCCCTTATTTGGTTTATCCTAGTAGTTTTTCTAGTAGGACTTTTCCTTCAGGCGCATTCCTGAAGTTACGAGATTCATTACCGTAGTAGACAACTACGGAATTTATTTCTAAATCTTCTCCTTTGTAGGAAAAGGGTTTTGCAGATATACTCCATAAGACAGTAACAATACTATCTTTAGAGGAGAAAAGTATTGCTACTATGTCTCCTTTACTATTTCTCAATTTTGCAGTTGAGAAAGCAGATTTTCCTTTGGACATGATGTATTTGATAGCAGAGTTCATGATTGACTTCCTTTTTAGTAAAATTTCACTAAAAAGAAAAAAGAGGACTGTTAACCCTCTTTGATTATTTAATTTACATAATTAGACTTGTATTTTCCTAATTAGAGAAATGAAATACAACCCTTACTGTATAAGGAATTAAGTATAAATACCTAATTATGTAAATTAGATTAACTACCTTCAAAATTATTAATTAATTCTACAAGTAATTCTTTACTAATTAATTTAGAGCTAAAGATAAAAGAAGTTAATTGTGTAGTTAAGTTAATAACCTCATCTTTGTCTACTGTAGAAGAAAAAGCTTCTATATCTCCTTTATAATATTTATCAAAACATTCTTGAGAAGGTATATCTAAGGCAATAGGATATATCTCATTTATAGTTTCGATAAGCTCTGAAATATTCTTAAATCTTAAAGAATTATTATCTCTTTTATTTGCCCTGTACATACCTACTAGAGAATTATAAATAGAAGTTGTCCAAGAACTAGTAACCCTCTTCTCCGCTACTATTTTAATAACGTGTATCATTAAATTAGTTAAATAAGACATAAATTTTTGTAGTTCTTTTTCTGATTTACCCATTTTACTAAGAGTTTATAGATTTAAAAGCATTCTTATAAACCCCATAAGAAAAAAGGGGTTGCCCCCTTCTTTTTAAGCTAAGAACCAAGCATGTAGCCGTCTTAACTTATTTACTCTCTTTATTGGCAGAGAGTTAAGCCAAGACCAAAGACGGTCTACTTCAGCAGCTGGAGCACTGCCAAAGGTTTGACCTGCACTAGGCTTTTCCTGATTTCTCAGGAAAGCATGTACAGTGTCAGCCAGAGCCTCAATAACTAAGCCTTCCTCCCTATCCATCCCTGGCCAGATAGAATAGTTATAATCAAATTCTTCCACTAGGCCATGCTCCAGGCCATCATGGAAAACTGCAATAGAGGAATCCAAACCTCTATTCTTTATTTCCTCTGCCTTTTTACAGACAGAGGAATAAATTGCAGTACATTCAATTGGAAAATTAAGTGATTTAATTGCGTTCATTTAAGCCTCCTTTATTTAGTAAGTAAACGCACTAAAAGAAAAAAGGAAGCTCTAGGCTTCCTTAATTTATTTAGAACTTAGTGTCAGCAGTAAAGTTGACATTAATAACGCGGCTTCTTTTAACCGCTTTACCTACTGTCTTTTTAGTAGTAGGAAGTTCTCTTTTAGGTTCCCCAAACTTTGAAGCATATGCTGCTTCAAACCCTTCTTCTGTCCAATTGACATGTTTGATTTTCTTGTACTGAGGTTTGACTACCTCAGTTTCCATGTCGTGTGTTACTACGGCATGGTCACAAACTTCCAACATAAAGTGTCGGATGTTTGCAAATCCTTCGTATTGGAATTCAGAAGTTGAGGTAATTGCGAAGTCGATTACGGTATTCATTACGGATAGTTCCTTTTTAGGGTAAGTACACTAAAAAAGAAAAAAGGAGCCGAAGCTCCAATATTAATCGATATCAATTTTATTTAATATGTCTTCAATGCTAAATTGCTTACCATATTGAAGAGATAAAATAATTAAAGCTAAATCTAAGATAGTATCTTTATTTACTTCAACTAACTCAGCCCTACCTTCATATACTCCCTCATGCATTTCTACTGAAGCCATACCTAAACAATCTAAGTATATTTCTTCAAGATAAGATCTCCACATATCAATTTTAATTTGATATGCTTTTTTACCTAAAGTATTATACTTTTTGATATTCTTAAGACTACTATAAATACTACCTATCCAAGAATTAGTAGTTTTTTGCTCAACTACTATTTTTATTACATGCATAAGTAGTATTTTTAAAGATGAAAGCATATATTCAATTTCCTTAGCACCCATAATACTCCTTTTATATTAGTGCATAAAAGGAAGAAAAAAGGAGCCGAAGCTCCTTAGTAATTACCAATCAACACTTACATTGATAACACCCTTTTTCTTAACAGCTTTACCCACGACTTTTAGTTCGTGAGTATCTACAGGTTTAGACTCTACTTGAACAGTAAATTCGCGGATAGTTGCAAAGCCTTGATATTGAGATTTCATTGTTTTTGTTCCTTTTAGTAATAACACTAAAAGAAAAAAGAGAGGCTTTCGCCTCCCTTATTAACTACACCTTTAGGGTACGAACAAAGGCTAGTACTTCAAGCCCTTGTTGCCATTCGGTTGCTGCTTGATGCAGAGCAGCTACTACTTCATCACTGAAGTAGTGTGTGATTGCTTTAGGCAATCTTTTACCTCTGACTACGGCATCTACGTAGTCAGCTACAGCTTCACCTTCCTCGGAAGGTTGTACAAAGCCATCTTCACAGATGACTTGTGGGACTATATCCTTGACCACGTTTGCAATAATGCAGTGGTTAAAGCAGTCATGAGTTAACATAAACTGCTCTTGAGGATATCCATGCTTGGCACGGAAGTTAGCTGTTAGTTGTAGAAGTTGAATTGCGTCCATTATTTCCTCCTTTAGTTGTTTAGGTAAACGCACTAAAAGAGAAAAGAAAAAAGGGGCTTTTAAACCCCTTTAATTAGTTACGCACGAGAAGCATTAAAGGCTTCAATAGCAGTAATAGCAGCAGCTTCTGCTTCTTCGGCAGAGTTATAAATATCATAACGTTTTGCATGTTTTGCAATTGCTGCTTCACAAGCAGCTTCAGGGTCTTTACCAATCTTAGTTGCAAAAGCTACTGCGTAATCGGTAACTTTCTCAATAGGATAAATACGATACTCAATAGTATCGCAGGAGAGAGTAGTAACTCCATTCTCATCATAGACATCCGCAACTTCACCGTTACGAACGGGGTGACCAGAAAGAGTATCAATAGAGATATGAATGTAATACATGAGTTGTTCCTTTTGTGAGATATACACAAAAAGAAAAAAGGGGCTTTTAAACCCCTTTATCTATTAACCAATAATGGCCCATTGAGAAGGAACATCAGACCATTGCTTCTTAACTGTATTTACTACAGTAGGAATAAGGTTTTTATCTCCTCTAACAAACACGTTCATATACGTATCTCCATATTTGGACTTACGTATACTCAGGGATATAGAGCTCCCTTTGTACTCTATATATATTTCATTACCCTCACGGGTAATTTTAGCTTTAGGGGTTTGTGCTTCAGCAGCTTTAGGTTGCTCTACTGCGTTAGCTACTACCTTTTCTGCTAAGAGGTTGCCCTCTGCAGAACCAGAGTAGTCTGTCATGCCCTTGATGTTTCCATCAAGAACTATTTTGAAAATAGTTGTTCCAAAAACAACTAATTGAGCATTGCCTAAGCAATACTCAAAGTTGGATACCTTCACGAAAGATTGACCTTTCATGATTGCTTTAACTACTTGATTAGCAGACTGAAATTGAATTACCGCGTTCATTGTTTTTCTCCTTTGATTGTTAGGTGGACGCACAAAAAGAAAAAATAAAAAAAGAGGCGAGAACCTCAAGAATTTCTAAGCAGCAAGGGTGGCAGGGGGGACTATAAGTAGGTATATATACCTTTACACCTAGGAAATAAAATCATAGAATCTTCGGCAAAAGTTTTAAATTCAAAACAAAAAATCGCCCAATAAAAAAATCAGAAAATAGTGGCGATTTATTAAATAAATTAATTAAACTTTAAGAACAAAAATATTAAATAAAAAGATTAATTGACTAAGAATAAAGAAAGAGAGAAGAATAGTAGCGTCCCAGAACTTAGATTGAATAAGAGAGGGAAGCATAAGAGAATTACCTATTAATTGAATAAAAGCGCCTACTGGGTGTGAATGTAGAAGAAGTATATAACCAATAAGAGAGAAGAAAGAGCCTAAATATCTAAGAGCGGTATAAGAAGACATATATAGATAATAGAGAGAAGTAAAGATGAAAGACAGAATATATCACAGTATTAATTTATTTATAATGATGGCGCAGGATAGAAAAGAGGAGGCGTTGGATTATTATTTAGAGACGTTACTAATATATTTTAGTGAAGAAGATTTCAGATACATAATAACAGAAGTAATAGAGTATTTAAGAATAAATGATAATGAGACGATACATTGGTTAGAGGAGCAAAGATTTTTAGTACATGAAGGGGAGGGAGAAGAATATGAGGAGGACTATGAAAAGTTTGATATGAATAATTATATAGGGCGTGAGTATGAGTATATAGAAGATGGAACAAAGAGAAGATTTAGTTTAGAGATAACAGATACAAAGAACATACCAGATAGTTTAAAAGACATAGAGCATTTTATATTAGACGAAGGATTCAAGAAAGGGATAGATTATAGAATTTATAACAAGAAGATAAAAGTAAGACAGAACGTATTAGAGTTTCTAAAAAACTTTTATGATTATAAGATATTAAATAAAGTAGTTAGTCAGTATAAATAGAATTATTAATTATGAATACATTTAATTCAGAGCCTTTAATTAAACAAGATTTAAAAGTACAAAATAAATTAGATAATTTCTTAAAGAAAGTAGATATAGAAGTTATAGAAGAAGATATTATCTTTACAATCAATACTAGTACAATTGTATTTAAAGAGAATGGAGATGTAGTAGTAAATAGTGGAAAGAACTTATATTTAAATAGTAATGAAGAAGAAGGAATTAAATTAGAGATAGAGGAATAGAGAAATGATAAATGCGGTAAGGTTAGGAGATTTTGTAGTAAGTGTATGTACAAATATACCAAGCGGGCCTTTTTATAGAACATCTATGAATACGTTTATAAATGGAAGAGGGGCCGCAAGATTATTAGACAATGCCGTACCAGGGATAGCAATAACAGGTTCAACTAAAACCTTTATAAATGGAAGACCTGCTGTGAGATTAATAGATAAAGTTATTTGTGGAGTTATAGTACAAGCTTCAACTAATACCTTTATTGGTTAACTCTACTAAATCAATTAGTTTAATTAGTTTAATTAAAATATAAAGAAAATATTAAATGACAGAAATAAGAGAGAGTTATTTAAATAAGAATGTAGCGAGTGAAGCGCCTGACCTAAGTAAAATAACGGATGATTTTACGAGTGCGGTAATAGAGAGACCAATAGGAGAATTAGGGGGATTAAATTGGCAGATAGGATTACAAATATGTGATAAAGAGAGGAAGCCATATTCTAGAGAATTTAATGAATTAAGATTTCCTCCATCAGAGACTAGTTTAGAAAAAATAGAATTAGGAGCATATAACGAGCAGTATGAGGGGGACTTTTACTACTCAGTAGTTACAGAATTCAAAGAAGACGTATATAGGAGTACAAGAGACTTAAGAGACAGAACAAAAGACTTTATTAAATGGCAAAAAGAAGAAATAACGTATAGACATGAAAAGATAAACGTACATAAAAAGGTACATGAAATAGTATGGGAGAGACCTAAATTCAAAGCAACAGTAGGAGGAACTTCTAATAGTAGTAATGATAATGGAGATAATAGTGGAGGAAGTAGTAGTAGAGGAGCGGGTCAAGGGCAGGAGATAGAGATATATGTAGACTTACCAAAAGAATTTATAATAGGGACGGCTAATAGTAATAAAGGATTAGCAGCAGAAGTTATATGTAGTCATCCTATAGAGATAAAAGTTAAAAGTTCAGCCCAAGCAGAAGAAGGAGAAATAGTAACAGGGCTTTTTTTATTAAGAAAAAGATATATAGAAATTAAATTAAAGAACGTAGTAAATGGAAAAGTAGGAGTAGGTTCACATCCAGAAGTAAAGATAAACTTTTACGGAAAATATAAATATCAAGTATTTTATCCAAAAGACATTCAAAAATCTCCTACTTATTTACTTCATAGAGATAGTACACCTGAGATAAGCAGATTACAGCCACCAGGTAAGAATTTCCCAGATAACTTTTGGAATTCAAATCCGCCCCCACCTAGTATAGAAGAATATAGTTCTAGAGTAGGTCAAGACCCAAATTGGGAAGAATTAACTCCAATAGTTAGAACTTCTACTCAACAAATCCCAGGCATAAATGACTAATCTTATCAAATTGACTTTTTAATGAAAGATAGTACAAATATACTAGAGCAGTTACCTTATGAAGTAAAAGAGAGGTTTGAGAGAATAAAAAGAGAGAATAGAGAAGAAGATATAGAAGTATTAATAAGAGTAATAAACACATATGATTTAAGTTCTTATGAAGACTTAAAACACTTTAAAGAGTTAATGATAAAGAGAATAGGGTTAGGAGTAAATAAATCATTTCTAATAGAATTAAAAATAATTTATACCTATTTAGGACATTTTCTCAAAAAGATAAGATATATTAAGTAATATTAAAAACACATATAAAAGAAATAATAAATAATAAAGAAAATAGAAAAAACAAAAGATGTTAGAAGAGATAGTAACAATAAACATAGAAGACGAAGAAAAGAGAGACTTAGTAGATATACAAGTAGAGTTATTAGAGCAAGAATGGGAAGTAGAGCAGAGGTCTAATAGGTTAGTATTTGAGATAAAGGGGGAAGACGACTCTTATATAAACGAGAGTATAAGTGAGATAGTATTGTGGTTATTAGAGAAAGGGGTAGAGAATTTTACATTAGTAAAAGGTAAACTTTACCAATATGAGTAAAGAGATAAAATTAGAAGAATATACATTAGTATATGAAATAACAAGTTTACCGTATTTAATATTTGTAAAAGCGGTACCTGCCAATTTAGTATACGACTTAAGTGAAATAGAGATACCAAGTCAATTAAAAGCAGCAGTATTTGATTGTAGATTTATATTATTTAATAATAAAGGAGAGCCCGTTGATTTTGTAGCAGAGATGGGAAGTGCTTTGACTGTGAAGACAATATCAAACATGACCCCTTTAAAAATGATAAACAAACTAAAAGGGAAAGAAGAGTAAAGTAGAAAATATTTTATTGCTATATTTTTTAAAGTTATAATTTTAAAAGAATTATTTAACTTTAAATTATATAAGAAAAAATATTATTTATGTCTAATTTAAACTTATCTCCCGAACTAGTAAGAATTTTAAAACAAACAATGGATAGATATTTAGAAGCTAAAAAAGCCAAGACATCTGAAAGCAGTTTGGAGAAAGAATTACTACGTATTTAATTGACTTATTATAGATAGCTGTTTTTTCTATATCAGAAAGAGAGTCCCAATATTCTCTTTCTTGGAATCCTAAATAATAAACTTCTTTATTATCTTCATCTATTTTTACTTTACTTTTTTCTTCAATCTCTAAAGTAATAATTTGTTGTTCTAATTCATGTTTTGTTTTTTCTAATACAGAGTTAGAAGAAATCCCTAATAAATCTTCTATACCTTTTAATTGTTTTTTAAGATTTCTAAGTTCTGTACTATCTTCAGTAATAACTTCTTGAAACTCAGAAACTTGTGAACTAAATAAATCTGCTTTTTTTCTAAATTCTGTTATAATAAAATCTTCAATTTTTTCATAAGTAGTTCTAAGTTTTTTATCGCATCTACGATATTGTCCTTCTCCGCAGAAAAAATATCGATAAGTTTTACCTTTAACTGTTTTTGTATCTATTGACATTTTATTACCACAATTTCCACAAATTACTAAACTTGTTAAAGGTTTACGAATGCCAATTCTTTTTTCAGAGGTTACAAGTAATCTTTCTTTTATTTCTAACCATTGTTGTTCATTTATAATTGCGTCTTTTAAATGAGTATTATAAGTAATATTCCATTTTTCAAAATCAGTTCTTTTTACCTCTCCTTTTTTATTAGGAATATTACTATAAGACATATGACCTCTTAAAACAGGATTAAGAAGCCAAAGTTTTAGTCCTTTAGTTGTAAACCCAAAACAACCGCTTCTTACTTGTCGTGGTCTTTTATAATCAGGAATTGAATCACCATCAAAAATTAATATTGGATTTTGAAATTGGTGTTTAAATCTAAGTAAACCAAATTTAGAATTTAAATGGGTAACAACTGAAGATATTTTTAAACCTAATTCAAAACAAGTTGCCAAAGTATATCTTGCTAAATCTTCAACAGACCATTGTTTTTTATCGGCTAGTGTACATAAAAAAGGTCTAGTATTAAGTTCTGGATAGCCTAAATGAGAACGCTTATATCCAAAAGGAAGCATCCCTAAAACTTTTCCTTGTTGCTTTCTAACTTCTTTACTTTTAGTAATACGTTCTCTAGTTAAAGATACTTCATGTCCAGAAACGGCTACTTTTATTTGAGCCATTAATAAACCTTCTCTTGTCAAAATATCACTACCTTCATCCAGAGAAAGGATTTTAACATCATATTTTTTACAAAGTTTGATAATACGGTCTAATAGTATTTGACTAGCGGCAACTCTATCTAGACGAGTAACTAGTATTTTAGAAATATTTTTTGATTCTACTAAAGCCAGAAGTTTATCTAATTGGGGTCTATTATCTAGCTCTCTAGTTTCTATATCAGCATAAACTATTGAACAGCCAGAAGTTTTTAAACGAAATACCTGGTCGTTGAGAGATTTATCAAAAGCCTGCATTTCTGTACTGACGCGGGCATACCCAACTGTAAGTCCCATGCTAAGATTCCTTCATTGATACTTCCCAGTTATTTTACGGTAAATGGGATAGTATTACAACAAAGTCTTATTTAACGCAAAACCTATCCTAAAGGCTGACGGCATAAGCATCGTTAGTATCTGACTGACCCCAAACAGCAGCAACAGGTTCTTCAATATCCTCACTAAATAGAGCAGAGAAAGTAGAATCATCTTCCATACTATAAGAAATAGACTTTACGTAAGCGACATAGCTACCATCTTCATTAGTAATATCTTCTTCTTCAGAATATTCATCTGCTATCTCTGAATTAGAAAACTTAGCCCTTCTCATTTCAGTAATAGTGGCATCTATTTGAGCATTAACTAAATTAGTACCAGCCGTAACGTAATTAAAAGCAGAGCTAGTTATTTTATCTACGCCGCTACCGACAAGGTTAGAAACAGTTTGAGCTAGAACGTAAGTAGCGGCCCCTGCTATAAGATTACCAAAAGTAGATTTAACACCTTCAAAACCTTCAATATCTAACTTAGAGCTATTAAGAATAGAAGAAAGGGCCCCATTTTGTAACTGATTATTAATAGCTCCACTAATAAACTTATGAGACATAATAGCAACAGAACCAAAAGCTACTTCACTAGCTACCGTTTTAAGAAAACCTGCTCCAATTCCATCAGGGTCTTCCATTACCGTACTTCTATATTTAAAACTGCTACCTATTAACATCTGACCACTAGTTTTAAGTCCAAATATTTTAGAGCCTTTACGAGCTTCAGGATTAATATAAGCAAAAGCACTAATAGCATTTCCTACTGCTTGTTGTGTTGCTTCTGGGTCTACATCACCAGTAGAGATTAATGTGCCTACTAAACCTAATAAAGGAAATAAAGCAACATCTGCTATATTCTCACTATGTTTAGCTAACTTATTAGAAAAAGATTTAAAAGTATTATCTGGAGGAATCATACCTGGAGGTGTAGAACCAGTTTGATTAGCCTGACTATTTAGAATAGATTGAATTACTTGGTCTGTGCTTACTTGAGAAGCAGTTTGTCTAAGCTTAGTAGTTGAATCATCAACTATTTTCTGAGCAGCTATTTCTCTTTTCTTAGCTTTAACAGCAGATTTAAGAGCTTCACCTTTTAAACCAAATCCTTCATAATAACGTTCAAACTTTTCATCCTCTGATTCTGGAGCAGAAGCACTAGAAGCTTTTAAAAATTCATCTAAAGTCTGAGATTGTTGACCATAAGCACTATAAGCTATAGCTTTAGCTAACTCAGGACTATTTAAAAAGGCTCTACCTTCGTCTGTATCTAAAAGCCCTTTTATTTTTTCATGAGTACTAGGTTCACCAGTACCTATGTTCTCATCTACTAAATTAATAGACTGCATAAATAACTCGGCCCGATTAGTATCAGCTCCTCTACCCTCATCTCCAATACCAGTAACTAAAGACTGAAAAGCTAAACTTAAAGATTGTTGGTCATCTAACTTACCTACTGCCATAGCTTGAGTAAGCATAGTTAGTAAAGGGTCGCCTTGTGTAGTACCAACAGGAGAGCCGTCTAAATCTTTACCGTATACTTTTCTTCTTTCAATATCATAATGACCAAATCTAACTAAACCTTCTCCTTGTTCTCCAGCAAATAAAGCTACCTTATCTCTAGTTTTTAAATACTGATAAGCAGCAGCTTCCATCATAGTTTTTGCTTTTTTATCAGCTAAACTAAAGACTTCATCCTCTTTAGTACCATAAGTCTCTCGAATAAAAGATTTAAACTCTAATTGGTCTATAGTTAAATCATTATCTTTTTCACTCAAACCGCTAAGTAATACATCTACAGAACTACGATATTGTTTATTCTCGCCTCTTTTCAAAAATCTTTTAATAGAAGAGACAAAACTAACGCCAGTAGATTGTGCTTCTGCTTCAATAATTGAAGCACCAGTTTTAGAATCTTTTTTAATAGAGAATCCATCACTAGCAGTTGCTTTCTCAAAAGCAAATTTAGTAGTCATGTTTACTAAATCTTGCTTAACTTGATAAGCTAAAGCTATTTCAAGTTCGTATCTTCCTTTTGCTCTTTGTTGATTAAAGAAATCATCGGCATTATCACCTAATTGTTCTCTAATACGGTGATAATTCTCAGAAAGCTTATTAATATTAATACCTTGAAACTGTTTAAAAGTCTCATCTAATTTATTTGTTTTCTCAGTAATATCTGTTTTACTAGTAAGAGTTTTAAGATAATTATTAATCTCATCATCTTTAGCCAATTGATGAATTTCACCAAAGGTGGAGACATAAGCATTAAGATTATTAATGCCTTTAACATCAATAAACTGAGTCATTCCTTGAATAGCTTCTTTACGTTTATCTTCATCTCCACTATTAAAAGCATCGGCATATACCTGTATTTGTTCTAAAAACTTCTGAGAATCTTTAGGTTTAATACTATCCCGCATTAACTGGTGAGTTGATTGTAAAAATCCTGCAACATCTAAAGCATATTTCTTAGAGGTATTAGTCTGCCGTATTAATTCTTCAGCAGTATCAACACCCAACATAGCTGTAGCTTGAGTTCTTAAATCACCATTAGTTTGAAGAGCCTCCCCTATAGCTAACATAGGGGATTGATTATAAAGTAAACCTATAGTAGAGTTATATACCTTACCAAGTAATACAGAACCTGCTTCACCAAGAGCGGCCTGCATCATTTCATAAGTAGTATCTGAGATATTAAGACCTGCTGCTAACTTACCTATTTTTTCATTATTCTTATGAGTAATAGCAGCGTTATACATTTGAGCTATATACTTACCAGCCCTTTCTTTAACATCTTGCATAGAGCCGCCCTCTCTAAAAATATGAGCATACATATCTTTAGAAGCTTCTCTACCTTCTTCTGTATTAGTTAAGAAATCTAAATACTTAGCATCAGGATTTAACTGACTTAACATAGATAACATTTCATCTACAGTATTAAATCTTTTATCTCTTGCAGCTAAGTTACCTAAATCCTTAAAGAAAGCATTAGAATTATAAGCGTTTTCTATATTACTAAATAACCCTCTAGCTTGTTCTACCATAGGTATAATCTCCGAAGAATCCATATAAATGTTTTCTCCTTTGGCATTAGTACCTTTTATAAAGATGCCTTCATCTACTTTTAGATATCCAGCCGCCCATCTTCTTATAGATTCTTCAAAAGATTTAAATTCACTATTTTTATTAATCTTATCTATAATATTGTCTTGCTCTTTAATCTGTTGAGTTAATTTACTTATAGTTTCATCTTTCAATAGTTGTAACTTAAGTCTTTCATCATCAGTTAAATCTATTCTATTTAATTGTTCGTTAAATTCTTTTACCTTACGGGCTTTATAAGCTAATAAATCCTGTTTTCTAACTTCATAATTAGCTCTATCAACATAGATAGAAGTAATCATATCCCCGTCATAGTCACCTAACATAGTAACGAGTATAGAAATAGGATTAAACAAAGTCATTGTCTTACCTTTTTCTATATTAAAATAGTCCGTAATTTTATATTCCCCTTTATCATCTTTAAAAGTCATATCAGCTATGCTTTCATTAAGACCCCCTAAAGTCATATTGACAAATAAAGCTCTACCTTTTTCCATTAATCCAGGAGGAGATGAACGAGCTGATTCTGTAAAATATAATTTAGATTGAGTTGTATAATGCCCTATTTCAGTTTCTAATTGATAAATAATTTCATTTAATCTACCTGCTTTATCGCCTTCTACTTCCAGACGAGTTATTAAAGTTTGCATTTTAGATTGAAATTGTTGATTAAGTTGAAGAAGACCTGTAGCGTACTTAGCTTCTTCAGGAGAAAGCATTTGACTTAGAGCTTCAATTTGTTTTTGAGAAGCCAATTGCATTTTCTTAGCATAGTCAATACCTTCTTCTTTAGACTTAACAATTTTATTTAATTTTAATTTATTAGAAATATCGGCCCCTTTTCTATTTTCTTCAGCAAGTAGAAATAGTTCGTCTACATTATTAACTAACTTTTTAGAAGGGCGGGCTAATTTACGAGCAGTTTGTTCTATATTAGATTGAGATTGTTTAACTTCTAAATTAGATTTAGCTTTATCTAAATACTGTATTTGAGTAGATTCTTGACTTAAAGATTTTATATATTTCTCTCTAGTTTTATTAACCTCTGTTTCCATTAATGAGTTAGTAATAGGATTAGATGGATCTTCAGTATTATAAATAGGAAATAATTCTATTCCTAATAAGCTATGTTGCCATAATTCTACTTTATCTCTAAGCACTCCTTTTTTTATTTTATAAGAGCCTTTATACCCTTTTTCATTTTTACTAGAACCTACTGAGAGGCCTTCTAATAAAACATTTAAAGACCTTAAATCTTCAATTTCTTGACTTAATTTTGGATTTACTTCTTTTCTATGCTCAAAATCATACTTAAGTATCTTAATCTCTGCTTTAAGAATTTCTGCAGCAAATTTATCTCCATCTGAACCTATATTAGATTCTAACTTTTCAATTATTCCTTCTAATTTAGCTATATAACTTAAGAAAACTTTTTCAGACTCATCACCAGCTATAACAACTCTAGTAGGAATAATAAGGACCTTAGCCGCAAATTTTAAGTACTTTCTAGTTTCTTCAGACATACCAAACTTAACAGCCGCTTCTTGTAATTTTAATAACCTCTCTAAATTTTCAACGTGACTAGCTAATTTTTCTTTTTCAATAGGAACTACTTCATTAATAGATACTGAACCTGTTTGTAAATTATGAAGCTTAATTAAATTTTTTCTTAGTTCTGATTGTTTGGCAGCGGCTTCATTTGCTTTATCTTTTCTAACTTGAGTAAGGTTATCCTTATTAGCTTCTTCAAATTCATCTTCTAATAATAATAATTTATATTCAACTTCTTTACGATTTAATTTAGCTATAGCTGTTTCAGAGTCTTTTTGGGCTTTTATATTGTATA
>JACCDV010898961.1_pt1 | contig 43506 bp, 50 predicted proteins | sample 7446131 | NCBI WGS metagenome assembly JACCDV01 (sample SAMN15323448, study PRJNA562643) | freshwater metagenome | isolation source: river surface water | place: USA:Blue River Watershed | collected 2017-08-17
ACTACCAGCCCTTGACAACAACTGAACATAGTCTTCTGTTACTTTGATATGACGATCTTCAAATGTGATCCATTGACGTCCTTGGAAACTGCCATTGATAACAATATCGTCGATAACACCGTTGTAACTGTTGTTAGCGCCAATTTGATTTAAAATGCTATGAATCAATACTTGTCGTTTGACTTTTGCAGGCGGTGTTAAAAATATAGGTAGTTGGAAGATTAAACTTGCAACGTCAATAATATCATCCGTTCCTTGCGGAATACTGCGAGCAGTCCATGTAATATTGATAAGTTCTACAACTGCCAAACTTGTCCAGTCGTATGGGTTCTGGCTGCTTTGTAAGTTAACACTAGGATTGAACAGTAACAAAATTTGTTCAAGCAACTGTAGTTTTTGTTCTGTGTTACTTGTCCAAATGTCTACGTTAATAGTCAAGTCATATGGAATCGGTGCATGACGATCAAGGCTGTATGTTTCGCCTACAGCGTCTTGGTATGTTGCGGCTTCTTCGTCGTATGCCTTTTCGTATATCTGCACACTGTCTTGGAACGTTGGACTGATTCTGCGCTCTGCGTTAGGTAAAAGTTCGGCAATATAGCAACTGATAGCTGGTACACTTAATAAAGTGTTTTCACTGTTCTTGCGAAGAATGTGTTGACTCATTCTGGTAGTATCGCCGTAACGAACAGGAACCTGGTGGTAATAATCATTCCCGGCAGCGTCCTTGCCCATTTGCACAGAAAAGCCACCAAACAGTCGCATGAACTGTAACAGCCAGCGTCTTATTTGTTGATCGTAAAAGTAATTTTGTGACATTAATTATCTGCCTTTGGTTTTGTGAATACTTTGCTTAGTGCTTGTCTTTGGTCAACTGACGGCTTATTGAGGTTGGCACTGTTGTCGCTGATAGTCTTACTATTATTAACATAACTGCTTGCATTTGCAGTAGCATCTTTCCAGCTGATAGGACCAACATTGTCCATTACTCTATGCCAGCGAGTGCCTCTGTAAACAAACAATCTTTCAGGATTGAAATCTACACGTATGAATAAGTCGCCTTGTCCTGGTGAGGATGGGAAAGTTAGGCCTGTAGCAACACCTGTGGTATCACCATTGGAAGCTTGATTCTCTGTTGTGTTTACAGTAATGTCTGATTGTCCACTACCATCAAAACCTTTGATAACAGGCACATAAGAATTTGCGTTGATATCTGGATTGTTATAACCAGCACTTGGAGTAATCACAGCGGCACTTTCCATGATAGCATTGCTGATTTGCATTTCCTTTTGGTAAGTGCTTAGTGCATTCTTTAAACTTTCTTCGTCGGACGGATCGCCTAGTAAGTTACGATATTCCTGTGCATCGTTGATCGGAGAAACTTTGATACGCCATAAATGTGGCCACCAAGTTGGACCAAAACCTTCTGCGGCACGACTAGCATCTTGTACAGCATAAAACTTGTTAATGCTTTTTGCAGTGGCATCTAACAATAAGTCATCATTCAAGTGAGGCAACTCGACTACGTCACCGGCCATTAGTTTACGACCCAAACGTTCGACCATTTCATTTGTGTGGAAGGTAATAAACAATGTGTCAGCATTTAAAAACAGTCCAAACTGACTTAGGTCAAAGTCCTGATCGCTTACGTTATAAGTGCCGCGTAGTTCATATACTGAAGTGTCATACACACGATCGCGGTTTTCTAAGAACAATAGATCCTGTATGTCCATTTCGTTAATTTCACCTTTTTCGGCTAAGTTTGGCTTAGCAGGATCAGAACCATCTTCAACTGCGGCAGGACCAAGATATTTGTGGACCAGAATTGTGGTACCACCTGCACCTACGGCTTCGCGAATAATACGGTCCTGATAATGGAAATCTGCTGTTTTAGCGTTTTTCCAAAGTGATATTTTTGGCATAATTTTCCCAGGGCAAAACTCTGGCCCTATTTTTGTTGTGCTATTTACCGCTTAGAAGCTACTTGACAGGCTCGCAGAGATAAGTTATAATAGAGTCTAACCGCTACTAACTTGGAGTAAAACATGGCCACAGCAACCAAAAAAGCACCTGCAAAAAAGACACGCATTACAAAAAAACAAGTTGTTGCACATCGTACTAAAAGTACACGTGATTCTAGTCCAAGTTGGGACGGTGCAAATGAGTGGAGCACTGAACAGTTTACTCGCCATTTCCGCATTGCAATGGAATACTATCGCATGGAAACTACAGTCAAGGATTTGCGTCCTAAGGTAGCCGAGTGGATGGAAGTAAATGGCTACACCAAAGATGTAATTTCAAATTTCCGTAAACTAAAAGACAGTCGTGTGTCTTCGACCCTTTGCGGTGTTGCGGCTTGTCTGGTTCGTGGCATGCCAGAAGTCCACAGCGGATTCAATCAGGGCCGCGATACTGCCGCTTGGCTCAAAGCAGAAATTGAAAAGTCTATTAAGTCTGGACAAGATGATGATGAAGAAGCCGAAGCAGAAAAAGAAGCAGTGCCTGCGGTAAAGAAAGAGACAATCCAAGATCGTCTGGCTGAAAAGTTCAGCGAAGCAATGGGCGAAATTGAAGGCGCAATCGACGACTTTATTCTGGAAGGCAAGGACTTTTCGGCTTATAAGTTTTTGCAAGGCCAAAATATTGCAGTACAGTACGCAACAAAGATTCCTGAAATTATTCAAAAGAAAATTGACGAGTTAAACGAACTCAACGAAGGCAAGTGCAGTCAGCTCATGGAAGCTTACAAGCATTTAGGCAAGCGTGACATTACCAAGCGCATCAAGTTTTACGAAACTATTATCAATGATGCAATGGCTTACAAAACAAGCAAGATTGCAACACGTGCCAAACCCAAGCGCAAGCCAGTTCCTCCAGAAAAGCAAGTGCGTGGGCTCAAGTACCTTAAAGAGTTTGCTGAACTCGGACTTAAGAGCATTGCGCCTACAGATATTCTTGGCATGAGTGAGCTTTGGGTTTACAACACAAAAACTCGTAAGTTGGGACGTTTTGTAGTGTCTATGCACGGTGACATGGCGATCAGTCAGCTAGGTGTCAAGGGAAGTGCTATTACTGGATTTGATGAACTTAAAAGCACTTGTAAAACTTTGCGTAAACCAGCAGAAAAGCTTGCTGAGTTTAAAACACAAGGAAAGCCCGGGCTTCGCAAGTTTATGGACACTATTAAGTCCGTGGAAACCAAGCTAAAAGGACGTATTTCCCCAGAAACAATCCTGCTTAGAGCCATCAAGTGAGTTTTGCCAACTGTTTCCGGTAAATAGCATCGGAGACAAACTATGGCTGAAAGCACACAAAGATCTAAAGCTCAGAAATATATTGAACTTAGCCTCGGCGGGGGCATGGTTGATATTGAGCTTGACAAAGAACATTACGACATGGCTATTGATAAAGCCGTGTCAAAATATAGACAGCGTTCTAGCAGGGCAGTAGAAGAAAGCTTTATGGTATTAAAGCTTTCCCCTGGCGAAAGTGATTACACTTTACCAGATGAAGTAATTGACGTTCGTGTAATTTACAGATCAAGTACAGGTGGTGTAAGCGCAACAGCCACTAACTTTGAACCCTTTGAAGCTGGTTACCTAAACATGTATATGTTAAATGCCGCTCGAGGTAACGGCTTGGCCACATTTGAAATAATGATGGGACACAGAGAAACGCTAGGCAAAATGTTTGGCGCACATGTCCTGTTTACTTGGTCAACTACAAGCAAAAGATTAAGCCTGCACAGATACAACAGAGCAGATGAGTCTGTTATCTTGCACACTTACAATTACAGACCAGACGAAGTTTTATTAGCCGATTCCAGTGCTTCTCCGTGGATTAAAGATTATGCTCTTGCTGTAGCAAAAATGTCTTTAGGTCAAGCTCGTAGCAAGTTTGCACAGTTGGCCGGCCCACAAGGTGGTGTGCAGTTAAACGGTAACGATCTAATTGCACAAGCTCAAGCAGAAATGGAAAAGTTAGACGAAGATCTAAAAACATTTACCGACGGGGGTACTCCGCTAGGTTTCATATTTGGATAAAGTATGAGAATTCGAGATTTACAATTAGATGAAATTGAGCGTCTAAGCAAAAGTGGTTTTGAAGGTGGCAAGGACTACCTAGACGGTTACGGTAGAGAAAAGTCTGTTCAGAAACTGCCTGGGGGCAGTGGCCTACTGTATTCCATAACCAAAGACGGTGGCGATTTTGTCATTAAACTATGGGACAAGGACAACAAAGAACCATTTGAGCCTACACCTATAGATACCCAGCGTCCTTCCTTTTATACCAGACGAGAATGGGATCAACGTATAGAACGTATCAAACAGCGAGATGCTGACCGCAAGCGAGTGTATGATAGAGCACCTGGTAAATTGATAGGTCAACTCACAGTTGACGATGTCAGCCGTAGTTTCCCTCTACCTGGTGCAGTTCAAGTGGGAACAATCACTGTGGACGAAGATTATCGCGGCATGGGCTTGGCCAAATCACTATATGGCATTGTGCTGACTATCATGAAGCGTCCATTGCTGGCTGGTAGTAGTCAAACACCTGGTGGTCGTAAAAACTGGTTAAGCCTAAGCCAAATTCCCGGCGTTGAGATGAAGGGTTATTTCAAAGTAGATGACCATGACCTAGAGACCCGCGATACTTCTGACGTACCGGGTCGTGATAAAAGATGGTATGCTAGCCAAAACAAACAAGCGGAAAAAAGAATAGACACTATCATGGGCGAGCTAGGTGGCCAATACATCGGTGGAAGCAAATGGGGCAGTCATTATTTTGCTTTTGATGTCAAGCCTAACACATCTAAACAAGAGTTAGAAGCATACGTAAACACAAAACTCAGTCAAGTGTATGGCGGCTATTATTCAAGTGGCGGCCTCTATGCTGTATGGAATGGATAATGTCTAAGTACTCAACATTACTTTATAAGATATACCATTGGGTTGCAATGATTCCGGGAAAAATCTCTTGGAGCAAGAAAACGTATATCACAGTAACTGATAAAACTGAGCTTGCTAAATTACTAGCCAACGGTTATTACATCATCTTGACAGGTGAAAAACATTACCTTAGCAGTATTGTAGTATCATTTTTGTCATGGGTCAAAACTGGAGTATGGGCAAACTACACCCATGCGCTAATGAACTGTGATAACATAACTGACCCAACAGATACTGCCAGCTTTAAGTTTGTAGAAGCAACAGGTGTTGGTGTACACTACTCCACATTTGATCAAGTGTTCAAGTGTGATACAGTTTGTTTACTAACACCAAACAATATTGATAACGCAGAGTGGACTCGAATCATTGATGCATTGCTAAAACAAAAAGGCAAGCCATATGATGATTTGTTTGACTTGTCAGATGACACCCATGTCAGTTGTGTTGAGTTAGTTTTAAACGCACTCAAAGCAGTAAACTACGAAGAAGAGTTTGCCGATCTTGATCGCTTGATCAAAAAAGAAAAGAACCTAGTTCCGCAGATGTTTAGAACCTGTCGTGACTTTATGGTAAAATACGAAAAATAAAATCTTGCTTTGTGCATGTGGTTATGCTAATATAGCATATGACTACAATTATCGGAATATGCGGCTTCATTGGTTCTGGCAAAGACACAGCCGCAGACTACCTAGTAAACTTTCACGAGTTTAGACGTGATTCATTTGCCGCTACCCTTAAAGATGCAGTTTCCGCAGTATTCGGTTGGGACAGGGAATTGTTAGAAGGTCGTACAAAAGCCGCCCGTGAATGGAGAGAACAAATTGATCCGTGGTGGGCACAACGTCTAAACATGCCCAACTTAACACCTCGTTGGGTATTACAGTGGTGGGGCACAGAAGTATGTCGCAAAAGCTTTCATGACGACATTTGGATTGCCAGTTTAGAAGCACGTTTGCGAAATGCAAAAGATAACATTGTAATTTCCGACTGTCGTTTCCCCAATGAAATTACCGCTATTAAAAATGCAGGTGGCAAGGTAATTTGGGTACAACGTGGCGAGTTACCAAGCTGGCATATTATGGCCGCAAAAGCAAATCGTGGCGATGCATTTGCAGCCGAAAAACTAAGAAGCCTGGGTATACATGCCAGCGAAACAGCCTGGGTTGGCACAGACTTTGATGCTGTAATTGACAACAACAGTACTGTAGACGACTTGTATAAACAGATTGCTCAGATTGTCCAGTAAATCGTAAAAAGCAGGTATTCCGCTAAATAGGTCCACTTTAAGCACTATGAGCTAAATATCATCGAGTAAGGGCAAGAATCCCTTAATATACGGAGATATTATATGGCTCAGCTAGTTTCCCCAGGCGTAAGCGTTTCGATTATCGATGAAAGCGCATACGCATCTGCAGGTAATGGTACTGTACCAGTTATTGTATTAGCAACACGTTCTAACAAGACTGCACCAGACGGTTCAATTGCACAATATACCACAGCGCCTTTTGCTAAAAAACCACTTATCATTACTAGCCAACGCGAGTTGGTTCAGTTATACGGTGAACCAAATTTCACTATCGTCGACGGTACACCAGTACACGGTCACGAATTAAACGAATACGGCTTGTTGGCCGCTTACTACTACCTAGGTATTGCTAACCGTGCTATTTTAGTACGTGCTGACCTAAAAATGGAAGAACTAGAGCCACAAGCAACTGCCCCAGTTGGTCCTCCTACAAACGGACAATATTGGTTAGACACAGATGCAAGTACATGGGGACTGTTTGAATATTCAGGTAGCGCCTGGGTTGCCAAGACAGTTATGGCATCTGATGGCGTACCGGGCGCTGGCGAAGGCAACAACGGCGATTACGCATTAGATGTAACAAGCGCAGTAAAGCAATTTTATAAAAAAGTTAGCGGTAACTGGTTGTCTGTACATTCAGGCACATTAGGACTAAACGTTACTATTGCTCCTCACTATCAAGTTCCATCTGGTCAGTTCACAGGCGATGTATGGTTCAAGACAACTAGCCCAAATGCTGGTTTCAACTTGAAACTAAAGAAGTACAATGCAACAACAAAGAGCTGGACAGTACAAACAATTGGTGCTGGTAAAATTGACCAATTAGTTGGTTACGAAGACAATGCAACAGCAACAGCCGAGTTTGGTAGCGCACTTTCAACTAACGACATTTACATTCAATTTGCTGATAGCAATTCTGCAGAATTTGAAATCAAGCGTTACGATGGCGCACAATGGCAAAGTCTTGCACACAGCGCACAAGCATCTGCTCCAAACGGTGCAACACCAGACGGTAAGTTATGGTACGATGCAGGTGACGTAGTTGACATTTATGTCAAAGAAACAATCGATGGCGAACCAACTTGGATCCCAGTAAATCAAATCGACGTAAACACAGAAGAGCCAGAAGAGCCAAGCAATGGTGACGTTTGGGTTGACACAAACGATATGGCCAACTACCCAGTAATTAAAGTTTACAATGGTAGCGAGTGGGTACAAAAAGACAACGCAGATCAAACAACACCAGATGGCGCATTGTTTGTTGACTTGACAGCAACAGCAGGTGACACATCAGGTGTAGAAGGTGGCGCAACACCAATGGATGATCAAGCACCAAATCCAGCATACTATCCAGATGGCATGATCCTTTGGAACTCTGCTGTAAGTTCTGGTAACGTTAAGAAGTGGAATGCAACAGCAGGCCACTGGCAGACAGAATCTGGAAACATTGACAGCGGTCCAAAAGCCGGTGCTCCTTATATGTTTGACAAGGCACAGCGTCGAGTTGTTGTTAAGCGTTTACAAGAAGCCTTAACAGACAACGAAGAATTACGTGCAGAAACATTAAGCTTCAACGTTATTTCTACACCTGCTTATGTTGAATGTATCGACGAAATGATTACATTAAACGTTGACCGTAAAGAAACAGCATTTGTTATTGCTGACACACCATTAAAGTTATCTAACAAAACTACAGACGTTGTTAACTGGAGTTTAGGTACAAACGCTGGCACAAACGGCGCCGATGGTCTAACAACACGCAGTGGCAGTGCCGCAATTTACTACCCAAGCGGTTTATCAACAGACCTAAGCGGTAACGATGTAGCAGTTCCGGCAAGTCATGCAGTGTTGCGTGGTATTGCTTACAACGATCAAGTTTCATATCCATGGTTTGCTCCTGCTGGTTTAACTCGCGGTGCATTAAGTGGTATCAGCAACCTTGGTGTTGTTAACAAAGAAAACGAGTTCGTTCCATTGGCACTAAACCAAGGACAACGTGATGCCCTATACGAAAAGAAGATCAACCCATTGGTTAACTTCCCAGGACAAGGCTTATACATTTGGGGTCAAAAGACATTGTACCCATTTGACTCAGCACTTGACCGTGTAAACGTTGGTCGTTTATTAGCGTACTTGCGTGAGCGTTTTGACGTTATTGCTCGTCCGTTCATCTTTGAACCAAACGACAAGCGTACAAGAGATCGCGTATTAGCAGTATTCAATGGCTTCATGCAAGACTTGTTTACTAAACGTGCTGTATACGACTTCTTAGTAGTTTGCGATGAAACAAATAACACACCAGCTAGAATTGATAGAAACGAGCTATACATTGACGTGGCAATTGAGCCAGTTAAGGCAGCTGAATTCATCTACATTCCAGTTCGTGTTGTAAACACTGGCGCGATTGCCAATGGTACACGCTAAATAGCACTGAGGAGAACTGAAAAATGGCAGTCAATTTAGACAAATTTAATGTACCGGGTGGCGAGCAAGGTGTTTTGGTCCAACCAAAACTAAGCTATCGTTTCCGTGTAACGTTAAACGAATTTGGTAATGGCGACAACCTACAACTAACAAGTCAGGTTGTCAGCGTAAGCCGTCCAAGTTTAACACACGATGACGTAGTAGTTGATGTTTACAACTCAAGAATCTTCTTGGCTGGTAAGCACACATGGGATCCGATTACATTAACAGTTCGTGATGATGTAACAGGTCGCGTGGCAAAGACTATTGCGGCACAGTTACAGAAGCAAGTAGATCATGCAGATCAAAGTTCAACAAGATCTGGTAGTGGCTATAAGTTTTCAATGAAAATTGAAAACCTAGATGGTGCATCTGATAACTTTGTAATTCTTGATGGTTGGCACTTAGGCGGATGCTACATCCAAAACGTTAACTATGGCGAAAACAACTATGCAACAAGCGATCCACTACAGATCACTATTGCTATCAAGTATGATAACGCTAACCATGTAGATGAAACTGGTACAGAGATGTTAGTTGGCGGATTAGGTGAAGCAAGCGATCCATCATCTAGAAACGGTAATTAACACCAGCTTTAATTTAAAGTGATAAGTAAGAGCAAACGTAACAGTTTGCCCTTATTAAGGAGAAGATAAAGGGCGAGAAATCGCCCTTTACCATTGAATAAATGTCATTTAGTAACCTATCAAAGAACAAGATCTTAAACGGAAGGGATAGCCACGGTGCTTTCCCCAACAACACTCCAATGGGTGACGGATACATTTATATGAAATATGCATGGGAAGTGCAAATCAGTGACGCTGATATCAACTCTGCACCCCCGTTGGTAGCAAAGACATGCGAACTCCCTCGTTGGACAGCAGAAACACAAATTGTTAACGCATACAATCACAAAACGATTGTACAAACAAGATTAAATTATGAACCAATTACTTTGAGTTTTTATGATCAAGTAAATGGCGCCGCAGAAAAGCTTATATGGGATTATGTCAAAGGGCAGTTTGATGCAACTGACGGTAGTAAGAAAGCAGGGTTTCAACCGTTGACAATTAAAATTACAATGAAGACTTTATCTGGAGATGGTACAGAAGATAAAGTCTACACATTGAGAAATGTTTTTATAACAGACGCACAGCACGATACATTAGACTATTCTACAAGCGATGTTGTATTGTGGACCATTACCGTTCGTTACGAAGACTTAGAAACGTTAGAATTTAACGGTCCTACTCCAACAGCATCATCTGGTATTGCTCCTTTGCCTAAACCACCTAAGCCAGAAATAATCAAGAAATTAGATAAGGATGTTCCTGTGACGCAACCACCTAAGGCAGATGCTACTGTTGAAAGAAACAAGTGGGTAGAAGCCGGCGGAACTGAAACTGGTGGCGGAGCCGCTACCGGAAACCCTTACATGACAAATCAAACACGACTAGGTAATCCAAACATTAGACCTGGTAGTTTGCGTGACCGTGCCGCAAGAGCTAATGCAGAAAGAGAAGCACAAAAGCGTTGGCCAGAAAATCAAAGTAATGCAGAAACAACAAGACTTAGTCAGGCTGGTAATAAAGTGAGCCCAAGTACAGGAAGCACTGCACCTGCAAAAACAAATGTTCAAAGAGAACTTACTCCAAGGCAAAAAGATTTTGTAGCACAAGAATCTGCTTCTGTTAAAAACGACAATGGCATGAATCCTGAATATAAAAAAGCTTATGTTGCTGCCTTAGAAAAATATCCTCCAAGAACTAATAGCTTACAATCTCAAGAATCTGCCAGAAACATGGCAAATATGGAAGCATTGAGAACAGCGCCTCGTTACACTGCACAAACTAGAACAGTTGACAATGGTGTAATTGTTGATCGTGCAAACCTTTCACGTTCTGAACCTGCACCACCCCCAACTAGGGAAGGCAACACGTTAGTTACGCCTAAAGTAAATGATGCAAAAGGAAATGCGATAGCAACAACACAGGTACAGCGAGAACAGCAACAACAGGCAAATAGATATAGGAATAAGGATTATTGATTATGTCCTACAAAGTAATACCACAAGTTGAATTTGATAAAGCAGTACAACGTATTCTTGCACTAGGTGTAAGTCGCACACCTGCGGAAAACGTAGTGTTGTCGCTTTGGAAAGCTTCTCAAGAGTTAAGCCTTGACTTTAAACAACTTATGGACAAATCAGTAGCATCTGGACGGCTAGATGTTGATCAAAAAATATTAGATTACATTAACACTACATTACCAGACACTATTCGTTATAGGAAAGAAACAGCTTCTAGAGTAGCACCAGTAGCACAGCGCGAATTATAATGGCAAATAATTATGCTCAAGGATTCTATACTCCACAGAATCCAGAAAAATACGTAGGCAACGGTACCCCAAAATACAGAAGCGGTTGGGAACTAACATTCATGCGCTTCTGTGATAATCATCCCAGTGTTGTATCTTGGGCAAGCGAGTGTGTGCGTATACCTTACAAAAATCCTTTTACAGGCAAGGACACTTATTATGTGCCAGACTTCTTAGTAACATATCAAATCAATGGTGTAAAACGTGCAGAACTAATTGAAATTAAACCCAAAGCACAAGCTGTTATGGAACTTGCTCGCAGTCAGCAAGAAAAAGCTGCCGTAGCACTTAACATGGTAAAATGGCAAGCCGCACGTATTTGGTGCAAGCGCATGGGTGCAAATTTTCGCATTTTAACCGAAGAAGATATCTATAATAACACCAATCCGACACGAAAGCGCCGCAAATAGTCATAAGTAGTTCATGACCAAAAAATTAGAAGAAGTGTTTGGCTTTCCACCGATTGAAGAAGCCAACACTGAACTAGACACACAAGAAACACAAGTTCCAGTAGAAATACAGGAAGAGCTAGACACTGCACATGCAACCATTGATATGGCCAACCGTGTAGATATTGCCTTGCCTACAGTAACTGACATGGCAGTTGCTGAACGTGAACTTGATACGCTAGCAAACACTGCACAACAGCAAAGCGAGCGTTTGATGGATCTGGGTTTTAACGTTGATGATAGAAACGCCGGGAAGATATTTGAAGTAGCCGCACAGTTGCTAAAAACAGCAGTTGATGCAAAAACAGCCAAATTAGATAAAAAGCTTAAAATGGTCGAGCTACAAATGCGTAAAGCAAAAATGGATAGCGAAAAGGGCAAAGAGGACAATAACGTAATCGATGCATCAGAGTCCAGCATTACCGGTAACAGAAACGACATTGTTAAAGCCATCCTAAACCGTGTGGGTCAGAATAAATAGTCGCATGAGAGGATTTAACTATGCCCACATTATTAGAGTACATTAATCAGTTACAGCGAGAACATCGCTATCGTATTAAGATGGCTTTCCAGCCGTCAGAGCGACAATTAGAAGTACTAGAGCGTCATATGAAAAAGTATGATGCATTAGAAGTTGGCCGTCCAGAAAAACTAATGTTACAAGCGCAACCAATGGATTTCCCGCACTTAGGTGGGCATGAAATTGTTATTGTTGATGTTGTAACACGATTACCTATTAGCATGCCAGTTTTACAAAGCGAGCTACATGGATTGATGTTTGTAAAAGACGGTATGGTAAAAGTTTTCGGAAGAGACGAGCCAGTACAACAACAAATTGAAGCTCAGGAAGAAGGTAAAGAACAAGCAGAACCTATCACTGGTGCAGAATACAGAGATTCTGAAAACAATCCAGTTAAGGCAACTGATGCCGCAGGTGATGCTTATAACCAAGCCTTGTTAAAAGATTTAGAAAGTGTTAACAAAGAACGCAAGTCAAATATAACACAAGGTGTTGGTGAAGTAACATCAGGTCCTGAATATGCCGGTCCCGAAGACGGTAAGTCAAGCCCATTAAGCAATGTTAAAAATGCAATGCCAACGGCTAAAGGAGTCAAATGATGCCAGACTCACAAGATAACGGTGTAGAGTTACACGGACAATTTAACATCAGACAATTTGCTGAATTGTTAAATTTAGATGCAACTGATACAACACGTTTAGCTAATTTCATTAGAAAGCATAAAAGTGGTCAGCGCCCGACTTATCAAGAAGTTGGTGCAGCCGCAAGAGCTTTTGTTGGTCTAGTCGATGCTGACCAAGAAGTAACAAACAAGGCCGCCATCATGTTAAAGCGTGTTGATGCGGAGCCAAAAATGGAAGATTCATCAATGATGGAAAACAAAAATAAATCAGTAAACGAAGGCATTCGTGTTGCCAAAGAAGGCATTGAAGAATGTTGGGATGACATGGGAGGTCAGGAAATGACACAAGGTAACGGCGAACAAATGTCAGTAACAATTTCTATGCCAGGCAAGAATATCAGTGTTACTACAGATAGCGCAGATGAGATCGGTAATATTTTACGTTTAGCAGGTATCAACGTTAGTGCAGTAGCACCAGAAGCACCTGCAGAAGAACCAACAGCACCAGAAGCAGACGTTGCTTATGTTGGCGCACAATCAACACCAACAGGCGTCCCTGGCGACGTTGACGGCGATGGCGACCATGACATGGCCGACCACGATGCAGAAGATGATGCAAAACAAACAAAAGAAGCAACTCAAACTCCTGCAACTTGGACAGACAATCAAGGTAATAAGCACCCAGCAACTCGCGTACAAGGCGATCGTTACGGTAACGGTGAGTCTGACAAAGAAGAAGACAAAAAGGATGTTGAAGAAGCCAAGAAGCCAGATGCAGACGGCGACGGCGTACCAGATTGGGCAGACGAAAAACACGGCGAAGACGACAACGAAGCTAAAAATGAATCTGCTGAAATTTTACGTTTAGCTGGCTTAGGTCTAGGAGAAGGTAAACTAGCCAACAGCCCAGCAAGCACATCAATGGATGAACCAACAGAATTTGACAGCTTGCCAAGCCATCGTGGCACTGGTGCTGGTAACAAAGACTACGGTCTAAATCGTGCAAATAACCAAGGTGAAAACCCAATGAGTATGCACACATTAGACATTGAAGAAAGTGTCGAGAAAGCATTTGAAGTGGCAATGGGCGAATATCGCAAGTTTGTCGCAGAAAATATTAGTCGTAAGAAGTAATAGGAGGCCCTAGTGGCTACTGAAAATACTTTTGTAAAGACTCCTTTCAAGGTAGAAAAGTTCACGGATGATCAAGTCCGTGAACTTGCCTTGTGCGCTCAAGATCCTGTTTATTTCATTGACAACTATTGTTGGGTGCAACACCCGACCAAAGGTAAAGTCAAGTTTAAGTTATTTGATTATCAGCGTGAACTAATTGTTTGCTACCATGAAAATCGTTACAGCATTAACATGCTTGGACGACAGATGGGTAAGACTGCTTGTGCGGCAGCTTATCTGGTGTGGCGAGCAATGTTCATGTCAGATCAAACTATTCTTATTGCCGCACACAAGTTTGCCGGCGCACAGGAAATTATGCAACGTGTTCGTTACACATACGAAACACTGCCCGAATTCTTAAAAGCAGGTGCTACTAGCTATAACAAAGGTAGCATTGACTTTGACAACGGTAGTCGTATTATTTCAACTACCACAACAGAAACAACTGCTCGAGGTATGTCACTTTCATTGATTTACCTAGACGAGTTTGCGTTCGTTAAGCCTCGTATTGCAAGCGAATTCTGGACTTCTATCTCTCCTACATTGAGTACAGGTGGTAAGTGTATTATCACTTCAACACCTAACCAGGACGATGACCAGTTTGCTCGTATTTGGAAAGATGCTACAAAGAACGTTGATGAATACGGCAACCCAACAAAGCTAGGCCGTAACGGTTTTGCAAGTATTAAGTTTATTTGGAGTGCTCATCCTGACCGCGATACTGAATGGGCAAACACAGAACGTATTAAGATTGGTGAAGAGCGTTTCCTACGCGAACATGAATGTGAATTCGTTATTGCTGACGAAACACTGGTTAACTCAATGAAGTTAATTACCATGGAAAGTAAAGAACCAAGCGGTAAGCTAGGACAAGTTCGTGTTTACAAATATCCACAGCCGCAGGGTGCGTATGTAATTGGATGGGATCCTAGTTTAGGCACTGGTGGCGACCCGGCAGCTATCCAAGTTTTCAAATTGCCCGAACTAGAACAAGTGGCCGAATGGCAACACAACAAAACTGACATCCAGGGACAGTTGCGTACACTGGTAGCTATACTAAAATGGATCAGAGAAGAAAGCAATAATACCGCCGAACTTTACTGGTCTGTAGAAAACAATACCATTGGCGAAGCCGCACTTATTAGTATTCGGGAATACGGCGAAGAAAATATTCCTGGTACCTTTGTTCAAGAAATTCGACGTGCAGGTCAAAGTCGAGGCCGTCGTGGATTTAACACTGGACACAAGACCAAGATTACTGCTTGTATGCGACTAAAGAATTATGTAGAAAGCGATAAAATGACAATTTACAGTCATAACTTGTTGCGAGAACTAAAAAACTTTATAGCACGTGGTGCAAGTTTTGCCGCAAAAGACGGAGAAACTGACGATCTTGTAATGGCAACAATATTGGTATTGCGTATGGTTGAAGTTATTATGACTTGGGATCCTACAACGTACGATAGACTGGTTAATGCAGGGACCGAGGAAGTGCTGAAGCCTATGCCAATTGGCTTTCTATAACTAAATATATCTATGTCAACAAAAGAAGATTTTTGCCGAGAAATAGCTGCCACAGTAGCAGGAGTTAGCCACGACGCTAATTTCAAAGATGCCGACGGGCGTAGTACTCTAAAGCAAGAAGAAGCAGTGTATCAATACTTGCCAAAACACGGTGTTATGGTTATGGTTAATCACGACAACACCGATGTAGAAATTTGGTACGATCCTGCTACTACAAAAGACAACTGGTTCCGTGATGATTTTGCACCACGTATTAAAAAAATAGCAAGACGATACTTATATGGTACAACAATAAGAAGTTATGATGGTGACATTACTCCTAAGAAGATTAGTCATAGAACTGAAGTATCCGAAAGCCGCAACAGTAAAAATATTAGCTATCACCCACTAGGTGATACTAAAATTAGATTAGCTCACTCAAAGCCGGTGCATGAAGAAGCGCCTGGTGCTCGTAGCCGCAACATCAAAGCAATCTTTATTGAAAAAGATGGCGAGCGTTTACGCTTCCCTTACAACCATTTATTAGGTGCTCGTGTAATGGCATTGCATGTCGAGTCAGGTGGCAAGCCGTGGGATGATCTAGGCGAGAAGATCTTAGAAATCAGCCGACGCCGTAAAGACATTATGGAATTGCTACGTTGGAGCAAAAAGCTAGAAGAAACTGATCAAGTTAACGAAGTTAGAACTCGCGGGCGCAATGAAGTTATTATGCTTCGTCGTATGATGGAACGTGCCGCACGTACAGGCGACCTAAGTGGCATACTAGAATATCAAATGCCTACTAAACCAGTAACTGAACAGTCAATGGTAAGCGAAGCAGTTGCTGAATTAGATGCTACATTAAACAAACTATTAGGTTAAGTTAATTTAACTTCAAAAAAAAGCCCCTTGCGGGGCTTTTTATTTTGCTTCTATTTAGAAGTATGTATGATACCAAGTTGGTATACCATCAACTAAACCAGCATATACCCAAGTAGCTGGTTGATTGGCATGCTGGCCACTAAGATCCACATACATGAAATCGTAGGAGCCGCCTTGGCCAAACATCACTGGAGGGTTATTGCCTATATTCATAGTTCTTGCTCGCTGTCCTGACGCTGGTTTGTAGATCAACTTTTTAGCGCCTGCTGATGTACTTGCTGTACCTGTACCTGTACCAGCACCAGTGGCCACAAACACTTGGCCAATACCGTTCATGGCAGCACCAATACTAGTCCAGTTTGTAGTACCTACACTAACAATCGTATAAGTTTCTCCAACTACGAACGATCCTGCGGTTACTATTTGAGTTGCACTAGCTGGCACAACGCTGAAGATATCCCCCACTGCGGGGTTAGGAGGAAACTCTACTACTAGATTGTCAGTGCTGTTTATCTTGGCGTTAACAACCCAAAGGTTCTTGGTATTAGCAGTGATCGTTTTGCCATAAGCTGTAGACGATGTTAATGTAATTGTAGCAATACTATTGCTAAAGTCATACATAGAGTCCATTGTACCGCTGAGTGTAAACTCTGTCCAGTCTGATGTTGTGGTGTTAGATATTATTTTTACATCACTGTAGGGCAATAAACCTGAACCACCAGGATTACCAGGAACCCAGGATAGTGTACCACTGCCATCGTTGTTCAAGTAACCGCTGGCATTAGATGGTAGAGTTGTTCCACCGCCGCCTAATACGCTTGTGCCGTTACTGTCAACAATGTCTCCGCCGGCTGGTAGTGCTAAATTGCCATCAGTACCGAACGTCCAGTTTTTAGTATCAGCTGACAATACCACTGTTGGATCGCTTCCTGCTACATAATCTGGGCTAGAAAATGTCACAGGCATTACGTTACCGGCACTCCAATTATAACCACTAGTAAAGCTAATATTCCAGTAACTTCCTAAAGGTTGCCATGCATCTTGTGCTACAATACGAGTCTCGCCACTGGCAAATGTCACTGTCCATCCTGCTTTTACTTGTTCGACTTCGCCGTCGGCTCCAAAGTTCAAAAATCCCATTGTGCCGCTGCCAGTGGTGTAATTGTTACCATTGACATCTACTGTCTTAGTATAACTACTACCGACTTGACCTGATACACCACCTTGGATAGTATTAGCACTTACAGTTAATGCACCTAGACTAGGAATTGTTGGTTTGTCAGTTAAGTCGTTGTAACTACCACTAAATCCACTGCCAGACAATAAGTTAGTGTTGTCAGTTAATTCACTGATGTCGGTTGGAATTGTTGGCCCTTCGTAGGTAAACAAACCATTGCTATAAGTTAAAGATCCAGATCCACCGGTACTAACAGCTAGGTCGCCGGCAGTAATAAATCCAGGATCGTTTGTAAAGTCTGTCAAACTAGTTGGTGTGCCTGTTAAGTCACCATACATACCAGTTGTTGCTACGTTGGCAAGACTTGGTGTGCCAGTTAGACTTAGATAATCACCATTGAATAAAGTTGGCAAGTCGGAAAGTTGATAATAACTTGTTATTATTGTTGGCTTATTTTGAATGTAAGCAGGACTTGCGGCATTCATTTCTTCCCAGTCTGCCTGTTGTTGTGTAAAGTTCAACAGATTACCGTTGTCAGTTAAATCTTGAATGTCTAGCAAACTCCAAGATAAAGTTCCCGTACCATCGTTCTTTAATACACCTGCGGCATCTAGTGGTAACGTTGTTCCACTGCCTCCGCTACCTCCTAACACACTCGTACCATTGCTGTCTAAAATGTCACCACCGGTTGGTAGTATTAAATTACCGTCAGTGCCAAATGTCCATTGATTGTCATTTGACTTGATATACAATGTTGGATTTAAGCCAGAGCCAATTTTGACATGGCTACTTTCACCACCTAATATTAATTCAGCACTACTGCTATCTTGTGTACCACCAGCACGGATGTGTATGTGATTTGGTGCAGTAGGATCTATGATAACATACTGATTGCTGTTATAAAGATTAATGTCAGGTACTAACTCTAGGGTTGCAAAGTTATTACCGTCACCGCTTGCTGAACCAGCACCAATTATTTTGATATCATCAAATGTAATATTGCCAGTGTTGCTGCCTAATACCGAGTTACCATTGCTGTCTTTAATATCACCACCGTATGGTAATGTCAAGTTACCATTGTCTTCAAACTTCCAAGCCTGATTCCCGCCGTTGGATTCGATGTATAAATTTTGATTACCAATGAGCGACAATACTCTTTTACCATCTCGTTCATTCTGGCGAATGTAACCGTAATCTTGACTTTGGTTATTATTATAAAAAGTTACATGTCCGTCGGCGAATCTAATTTCGTGAGTATAATCATCTTCTGCAAAATCAAAACCCATTCTGAATCTAATGTCGTCATTTGCTCTGACGATGACATCATCTTCAAGAGCATCCAGATATAAGTCATCGGGCGCCTTGATCCATAAATCTGCGTCACTGCCGCCGCCACTAACGGTCAAGGTTCTGCCATTGAAAACAAAATCACCGATGTCAACACCACTGGCACCGAATACCGATCCAGTATCTGCTCGTCCATCGCCGTCAAAGCCACTGTTGCCGCTGGTTCCAATAGTGTTGATACCAGCACCTGTTGCCAATACGCCAAAAATGCTGTTGTTGTAAACTACAACATAGCTAGAACCACTGCCAAATTGGTTGCTGGCATCACTGACAACATCGCCATTGTTATAACTGATCTGTGTAGCTAGATCTGTGTCAATGTAGTTGCCGGTATCATATTGATCGCTGCCGCCATCATCAATATAGTTGCTGGGCCACAAATTGCTTGGTAATGATCCGCTTACTAGGAAGCCCTGGGCTTGACCATTCCAAACATAATTGACTGTTAGGGTGATATCGTTTTCAGGACTGGCAGAATCTGCAATATTGCTACCAGGTATTGTTATAACATCACCTATTACATAGTTTGAACCAAAATTACCTACATTGTCGACTCCAACAGTACCGTCGCTGTTTCGTCTTAGATTCGTAACAGTGAATCCTGAACCTACATCTATATTGGTACCTGCTTGATTTTGATATTCTACGCTGCCGGGGCCTGTGCCTGCGGCTGTACCACTAACTGTAACAGAGGTTACTCCACCACTTCCATCTACAGAGGCCACTGTAAATATAGCGTCATTAACACCATCTACACCACCAATGGTGCTACCTAAGAATATAATCTTATGACCTGGTAGATAGTTAGTTCCAGGAGTAGTAACGGAATAAGCGTATGTTGTGTCACCGTTGTCTTGCACTGTGAATGTAGCACCACTACCTTCGCGAACTGAAGTGCTGCCGCTTACTGCAAATATTGACTTATGGAATTGGAAATTAGAATACAAATTACCACCAACAGCAGTAGCCAATGTTTCATAATTATCGTAGAACGCAGACTTCATACTACTAATTGAGTTAACATCACCTTCCACACCCTCGTCTAATATAACATTATCAATTACTGCTTCTGTAAATGTTTTTAATTCGGCAGTTGCTTTGGGATTGGTCGAGTCTGAACCATATACCACAAACATTGCCACAACATCGCTGCCTGACAGACCAGTAACTGAGAAATCATCGTCTTCTGTTGTAGTATCAATTGTGCTGTTAGGTGTAACAGAATCTTTGTAGATTACAATCTTTGAAATGTTTGGTTCGTCATCATACAGTCTTCCATAGTGAGCACTGAATCCTTTGTATGAAGATACTTCTTGGGCTACACTGATGACACCATCAGTAATGTCAATGCCAGTGCCAGCAGTTAAACTAGTGCCACCTAATACTGAATTACCTGCAATGTCAACAATATCGCCACCTGGTGGTAATTGTATATTACCAGTGGAGGCAAACAGCCAGTTATGGAGTACACCATCTCCTACAGCATTACCTACTGTAATCATTATATTTTTACTTTGATTATAGTTAAGAGTTACAAAGTTTGCATCACCTTCAAAGTTTTGCCAAGCTAATGAGCCATCTCCTGTTCCGATAGCTTGTAATCGTAGGTTCTTGTTTAAATCTGCTTGGATGGATGAACCTATATGAACACCACTTCCATTAAGTTGTTTAGAAATACTTAATCCAGCAGGTGTAGTTAAAGTACCATCTGAATCTAATACAACTTCTTGGGCTCCGTTGACTAATCTATCTTCTTCTGCTCGCTCACCTTGTGGTCCCTGTGCGCCAGCTGGACCTTGTTCCCCTGGTGCGCCAACTAGACTTGCTAACCATTCAGATTCATTACCAATAAATCCGTTAGCTACTGCTACTTCATACGCACTAGCACCATCTTGCCCGTCTGCACCTGCAGGCCCTTGTGCTCCAGTTCCACCACCACCAGAACCAAAGTTTTGACTGTTAACCCAAGCTTCTGTGGCATAACCTGCTAAACTTGGGATAGTTGGTTTGTTTGTCAAATCTGTGTAGCTACCGCTAAACAATGTTGGCTTACCAGTTAAGTCTGCGTATGCACCTGAGAATAAATTAGGTTTGTTAGAAATGTCCGCCCAAGCTACACTTGTAATAAATCCACTATCGTTTGTTAAATCACTGACTTTAGAAGGGATAGCAGGCTTACCTATTAAATCTGCGTATGCACCACTTGTAGCAACAGCGGCAAAGCTTGGCTTGCCTGTAATGCTATTCCAACTTGTAGGACCACCGCCGCCAGACCCACCGCCACCAATGATTTCACCACCAGGGGTATTACCGTCGTGGTAGTACAAAAATCCATCTTTAAAGGTAATTTCACCTCTGCGCCCTACGTGATCGTCTGGCGTACTATCATTAACCCTAAAGGTTAATATTTTTCTAAATTCTGACATTTTGTGTCCTTTTATGCTTTCTGCACCATCAGTACAGCATGAGCCAATATTTACCAGATGTACAAGTTTTGCCAAAACGCAGAATTTTGCTCGATTTGGCTATTGCGTTTCCCTAGCAATACTAAGTATAATACAACTTATGCAAAGTAAAACTACGCATAGGTTGTTTGGCTCACTAGAGACTAAAACACTAATATTGGCTAATACATAAAGGAAATTATCATGGCAACTTTAGCAGAAATCCGCGCTCGCTTAGCCGAGCAAGCACAAAAATCCAGTGGTACCACGCAAGGTACAGGCGATAACGCAATTTACGCACATTGGAACATTCCCGAAGGTTCTTCAGCAACACTACGTTTTCTCCCAGACGGTGACGAAAGCAATACTTTCTTCTGGCGCGAACGTCAAATGATTCGTATTCCGTTCTCTGGCATTAAAGGTCAGGACGAAAACAAAAAGGTTGTTGTACAAGTACCATGCGTTGAAATGTGGGGCGAAACATGTCCAGTTCACGCAACAATCCGCCCTTGGTTTAAGGATCCTAACATGGAAGCCCTTGGACGCACATACTGGAAAAAGCGTTCTTACGTTTTCCAAGGCTTTGTTGTAAACAGCCCAATGGAAGAACAAAGCGTTCCAGAAAATCCAATCCGTCGTTTCATCATCAGCCCACAGATCTTTACATTGATCAAGCAAGCATTGATGGACCCTGACATGGAAGAATTGCCAACTGATTACCAGCGTGGTACAGACTTCCGTCTAAACAAGACACAAAAAGGTGGCTATGCTGACTATTCTACAAGCGGCTGGGCTCGTAAAGAACGTGGCCTAAACGAAACAGAATTGCAAGCGATTGCTACACACAGTTTGTTCAACCTCAACGACTTCATGCCAAAGCGTCCAGGAGTTGACGAAACTCGTGCTATCATGGAAATGTTCGAAGCTTCTGTTGATGGTCAGTTGTATGATCCAGAGAAGTGGGGCAAGTTCTATCGTCCAAGTGGCGTACAACTAGCATCTGTTAGCGGTGCAACTCCTGACGCAGATGAAGATTCTGTTGCAGTAGCCCCAGTGGCAAGTAAGCCAGCACCTGTAGCACAACCTGCTCCAGTGACTGCGCCAGCACCTAGTGCTCCAACAGCATCTGGCGACAAGCCAAGTGTTGATGACATCCTTAAAATGATTCGTAGCCGTCAATCTTAATTAATTGACCAAAGGGGCAGAAGATCTGCCCCTTACTTTCATAAAAGAGGATAACATGGCAAAAGCATTTGACGTTTCAAAATTTAGAAAAAGCATTACAAAAAGTATTGAAGGCCTTAGCGTAGGCTTTAACGATCCAACTGACTGGATCTCAACAAACAATTACGCACTTAACTATTTGATCTCAGGCGACTTTAATCGCGGTATTCCGTTGGGTAAAGTTACTGTATTTGCCGGCGAATCGGGCGCAGGTAAGTCGTTTATCTGTTCAGGTAACATTGTTAAGAACGCACAAGAGCAAGGCATTTACGTTATCTTAATCGATACAGAAAACGCCCTTGACGAAGCATGGTTACATGCACTTGGCGTTGACACTTCAGAAGACAAACTTCTTAAACTCAATATGGCAATGATCGATGACGTTGCTAAAATGATTTCAGAGTTTGTCAAAGAGTACAAGGCAATGCCTTCAGAGAACCGACCTAAGGTTCTGTTTGTACTTGACTCACTAGGTATGTTGCTAACACCAACTGACGTTAATCAGTTTGAAGCAGGCGACTTGAAAGGTGACATGGGTCGTAAGCCTAAGGCACTGACAGCACTGGTTCGTAACTGTGTTAACATGTTTGGTGATTTAAATCTAGGTCTAGTTGCTACTAACCATACCTATGCAAGTCAGGACATGTTTGACCCCGATGACAAGATTTCAGGCGGTCAAGGTTTTATCTACGCAAGCTCTATTGTAGTTGCTATGCGTAAGCTCAAGCTCAAAGAAGACGAAGACGGCAACAAGATTTCAGAAGTTAAAGGTATTCGTGCCGCATGTAAAATCATGAAGACACGTTATGCCAAACCTTTCGAAAGTGTGCAGGTAAAGATTCCATACGAAACAGGTATGAATCCTTACAGCGGTCTTGTTGATCTTATCGAAGGCAAAGAATTGCTGAAGAAAGAAGGCAATAGCTTAGTATATACTACTGCCGAAGGCGAAATCATCAAGAAGTTCCGCAAAGGCTGGGAACGCAATGACGATGGTTGCTTAGACACTGTCATGGCAGATGTTACAGCAAATCCACATCGACTAGATAAATCTACTCCAGAAGAAGCTCCTGAAACAGTAGAAGAGTAAAATGGCTCGGCTAAACGAAACCCATAAACAGGTTGAATGGTTAGCAAAGCAAGGCGCAAGGGTTGTTTCTTCGACACCTTTGCGTCGAGCTTTTTATAATCCAATTAGTAATTGGTTTAAGAAACCAGACTCAATGACAGCTATGGAAACGTTGGACTATCAATCGTACACTGAGTCAGGCGATGAAATGTTAAACATTGATGTCCCTGCTTCGGTTGTTAAGATTTGGCAGTCGTACGAGTCTAGGCTCGACCATATCACTAAAGATGCTGATCGTTACGGAGTTACTCCTGTACAACTTGAATTAGAACAACGTAAGCGTCATATGGAGTTACTGCATCAAAATCCAATGTACCATGAAGCATGGCTTGAGTTCCAATCCATAAGAGCCTTACTTGGCGAAACTACCAATTGGCCTTGACAGCAACTTCTGCTATAATTTACTATATTAGGCGAAAGAAAATATGAGAGTAATGACATTTGGTTGTAGCTTTACCAAGTATCACTGGCCCACCTGGGCAGATATTGTGTTGAAGCAAGCAGAGCAACATGGATTTGAAACTGACAATTGGGGATATTCTGGAGCAGGCAATTTGTTTATTGCTATCCAAGTACAACATGCAATAGCAACGGGAACATTGAAACCTGGTGATCATGCATTTATTTGTTGGTCTACTTTTACAAGAGAAGATCGTTTTGTAAACAATAGTTGGGTGCTGCCAGGCAACATTTTCAATCAACGTGTTTATCCGCAGGATTGGGTAGAAAAGTATGCAGACCTTGAGTTTTATGCATTGCGCGACTGTTCATTAATCAATGCTACGCAGGCCGCACTTAAAGGACATGGCATTAAACAAACAAACTTTAACATGCATCGAGACGAGCCATATGGCAGTTATGTTTCTGCTTTGGATCATGTTCGTTTACGAGTCGATGAAATTACCAAAACGTTTAATTTAAAATTTGATTGCAAGGCAATTTTAGAAGTACTAGGTTATCCGCCTCCAGTCACAGTGCAAGTTGCATGGTCAAGAACTGATCCAAAAAACGTTTACACTGATACACATCATCATCCTGCTAGCATGTTGACTTATGTCAAACAAGAGCTATGCCAACTTGAAATTCCGTGGTTAACCAATGTTAATCCACAAGTAGAAGCATGGGTACATGAATGGGACAATCGAATTAAGACTTCCCCGCAACCATTGCAAATTGCAGACTACCCATTGCCCAGGGCTAAAAATCAACAATGGGGGTTTTGGTGATTAAAAAATTAATGCAACGATTTGGCCGACACCGTGTTATCATGGATAGGCAATCAAACGAGCCTTTGCTGGAACGTTATTATATCTTTCTAAAAGATCGTACGTGGTTTCCATTTAACATCTTTGTACACAAGTTTCGCAAAGGCGATCCTGGAGACTTACATGACCATCCGTGGCCATACTTTACACTAATACTTAAAGGTGGCTACTACGAATGGATTCCAGGACAGCTCGACGAAAAAGGAAATTGGAATTGTGAAGTTCGTAAATGGCGAGGTCCTGGGCACTTTCGCTTTTGTGGTGCAAAAAGTTTTCATAGAATTGAACTCAAGGAAGGTGTAACACCTTGGACACTTTTCATTCCTGGTCCTCAAAAGAGAGAATGGGGATTTTCAGTAAAAGGCAAATGGATACACAACGATATCTACCTCAAAGAAAAGGCTAATCATTGATTGAGATACGACTAAGTATCGCAGTTATTTAAACAGATGGAGATTTGATGACAATGAATGACTCTGGTGAAATGCTAGTGCAGATGTGGCTAGCCCTAAAACCCTATATTGATAAAAAAGAACGCCCTGATGCGGCGCTGGCCTTCTTGCGTTCTGCAGAAGATTTTCTAGATTTAGAAACAGCACGTGAAGAAGCTGGTGGTGCAGATAGTGCGCTATCTGGTGCCTTTGCAGAAATCCTTGGGGACGAAGAAATCGAAGAAGACATTGATGACGAGGACTTTTAATGAGTCAATGGTATAGGAAAGTCGTATCTGATATCAGTACACTTCCTGATTGTATTGCTTATTTTGAAGGCGAACTAGAACAAGGTCGTCGGGAACTTCACATCTCTGGCAGTCTTGAAAAAGCCAGCAGGGAAATGCCCGGCATTGTTGAGTATCGATTTAATCAATTACAAGAAATTGAAGCAATACTTGAGCAGTTAAACATTGAACTTCGTAAACTTAGAAGCGCAAAATTTCGACAGTTTACCGAACACTACAATAGAGCACTGACCAGTCGCGATGCTGAAAAATATGTTGACGGAGAACCAGAAGTTGCTGACATGGACTCTATTGTCAATGAGTTTGCACTAGTACGCAATAAATTTGTAGGACTAACAAAAGCACTCGACATCAAGCAGTGGCAATTATCTAACGTTGTCAAGCTTCGTGTAGCAGGCATGGAAGACGCTGAATTGCGGTAATTTGCTTAAAATTTAAGCAATCAAAAGGTAGTACTTAGTACTACCTTTTTTGTTGTAAAAATGCCACAAAAATAGGCTCAAAAAGTGGTTGACCGCAGGTCCAAACCCCAGTATAATACATGCATAGACAGCAAAAAGGGCGTTATGCAGTACACACTGATTACAAAAACAGGCAAAATCATGCAATTTTACGTCAAATCTGTAGCAGAAACTTATCAATTGATCAACGGGGGTGTTGTATTTTCGCAACAGATCCTGGAAACCCAAGAAAATGCACAAAAAACGGTTGACCTTTGAGCCAACTTAGTGCATAATAGATATTGTTGTTAATCATCCACGCAAAGGAAAAACAAATGTCAGCATACATTACTATCAAAAACGGCACTTATCGTAACTTCAAAATTGTTAACCAGACTTTCCAACTGGTTGCTGATTACAAAGAAGGTACCAAAGGTGGTTACGTAACCGTTCTCGCAGACGAATCGCTGGGCGAATTTGCAGGCCGCGAAGTTCGCATCAAAGTCGAAGGCATGCGTGACGTTGAGCCAGCAAGTGCCGCAGATTGTGCTACTACTTCCATTGAAGGCAACTTCAATGCCCCTACTAAAAAGGAAACAAAGCCTGTGGAATCAGACGAACAAGCAATTGAGCGCATCCGTGAACGTTTTGACATTCTTGAAGAAATGACAGAAGGTGCTGTTGACGGTACAGTTCGTGCTATGATTGTTGTTGGCCCTCCTGGCGTTGGTAAGTCGTTTGGTGTTGAGAAGGTGCTTGACAAGGCCGCTATGTTTGACAAGATTGGTGGCAAGCGTCCTCGCTACGAAGTCGTTAAGGGTGCAATGAGCGCCATTGGTTTGTACTGCAAGCTTTACAATTACAGCGACAGTGGTAACGTTCTTGTGTTTGACGACTGTGATAGCATTCTGCTTGACGACTTGAGCTTGAACATTCTCAAAGCCGCTCTTGACTCTAGCAAGAAGCGTACTATTTGCTGGAACACTGACAGCCGTATGTTGCGTTCTGAAGGTGTGCCAGATCGCTTCGAGTTCAAAGGCTCTGCTATCTTCATTACCAACATCAAGTTCGAGCACGTTAAGAGTGCAAAGCTCAAGGACCATTTGGGTGCATTGGAAAGCCGTTGCCACTATCTGGACTTGACTCTGGACACTACACGTGACAAGATGCTTCGCATCAAGCAGATTATGATGGACGGTATGTTGGACCATTATGATTTTGAAGAAGGTGCCAAGCAAGAACTCTACGAATATGTAGATGCTAACAAAGACAAGCTTCGTGAACTGAGTCTTCGTACTGTTATCAAGATTGCAGATCTGAAGAAGATGTGTGGCCCTGGTAACGAAAAGTGGAAACGTCTTGCTGAGACTACTGTTATGAAGCGTGAAGCTTGATACTTGTTTAACACCAACAGCTGACTATTTGCGTGGATGGTAGTTGGTGGGGGAAAGGCTCTTAGGAGCCTTTTCTTTTGGCCGTGGTTTCGGATAAATTGATTGCACAAAAACCAGCACTTTTACAATAAGTATCTACTCTAAAACTAATCCTTCCGCTTCGGCTTAATATGACTATACATTGCCATGCGAATATGTTATTATAGATACTATGCCAGGAATAACAAGACTAGAAATCAAAGACGAAGTCAATATCAAGTTTCACGACTTAGATGCGTCTACTCGCAGACGATGCGAAGCAAAACTAAAATATCAGTTACCATACGCCTATCATGTACCAGCATTTAGGTTAGGTCGGTGGGATGGTAAGATTGGATTCTTTACAACTGCCGGGTCAACATATCTTAACTTGTTGGATCGTGTGCTACCTATCTTAGATGAAGAAGGTTGGCAAATTGAAATCGAAGACAACCGTCAGCCACAAAATTTCAATTTTACTGAAGTTACCGAAGACACGTTTTCACACATACTTTGGCCTAAAGGACATCCTGCAGAAGGCCAGCCAATTAAGATTCGCGACTACCAAGTAGAATGTATCAATCGTTATCTTGCTAACCCCCACGGCGTTCAAGAGATTGCTACAGGTGCAGGCAAGACGCTAATGACAGCGGCACTGAGTTTAACGTGCGAGCCATTTGGCAACACACTGGTTATTGTTCCAAACAAAGACTTGGTTAGACAAACACATGCAGATTATGTCAACATGGGATTAGATGTTGGCGTTTATTTCGGCGATGAAAAAGACTTAGGACACAAGCACACCATTGCTACTTGGCAAAGCATTAATACACTTATCAAACGCAACAAAGAAGGTCTGAGCGAGATTGGTATCGATGCTATTGTTGATGGCCTTGTTGCAGTTATTGTTGACGAAGTACACATGGCCAAAGCTGATGTACTTCGCACAATGCTAACAGGTCCCTTTGCCAACGTACCTATTCGTTGGGGACTAACAGGCACAGTTCCTAAAGAAGAACACGAGTATATTAGTTTACTTGCAAGCTTGGGTCCTGTACTACACAGATTACAAGCGAGCGAATTACAAGACATGGGTGTGTTGTCCAACTGCCATGTTAAGGTATTGCAGTTTGATGACAAGGTAGAGTACAAAACTTATCAAGAAGAATTAACATACCTAACGTCCAATGAAAAACGCATTGATGAACTAGCAAGAACAATTGAAGCAATTAGCCATGCTGGCAATACACTGGTGCTAGTTGACCGCATTGCTTCTGGCAAGATGCTAGTAGAACGTTTACCAGAAAGTGTGTTTGTATCCGGTGCAATGAAATCAAAGGATAGAAAAGATGAATATGATGAAATTACGGTTGCTGACAACAAAATTATTGTCGCGACTTACGGCGTGGCCGCTGTTGGTATCAATATTCCTCGCATCTTTAACTTGGTTCTTGTGGAGCCTGGTAAGTCGTTTGTACGTGTTATTCAGTCAATAGGACGTGGTATTCGTAAAGCACAAGATAAAGACTTTGTGCAAATTTGGGATATCACTTCTACTGCTAAGTTTGCCAAAAGGCATTTGGCAAAACGTAAGAAATTTTATGATGAAGCAAACTATCCACACCAAACAGAGAAGGTTATTTACAAATGAATATTTTAACAGTAGACAACAAGGCGTATGACCTTGACAGATTGCCAGAGGAAATCGACGAAGACCTAAGATATGGCGTCCTGGACTATTCTAATCCAGCTGAAGTAGATTATGTATTTGTACCGTTGGTCTTCTTGGAAAGTTTTAGCTGTCCGGCGGCAGTATTACGTATTGGCTCACATGAATTAAAGGTTCCGTTGGATTGGTCATTGATCATTGGAGAACCAGATCATGGAGAACCTGAAGTGATCAATGTAATGAGTTTGAATGACCGTGGCTTTAGTACATTTGTGTTCAATCCAATCAATGGATACAAACCTGAATGGCAAAAGGTAGAAGTAATCAACATCTATCAGGAAGTAAAATGGTATGTACCAAAGTTAAAATTTGGACATGTTCTTGCAGTGCCGCTTGAAAACAAACCAGAACCAATGTGTGTATTTTTCTTAAAAGAAACAAATAAGATTCCTGAGGTGCTTGACCTTAACAAGATTTGGTTTTAAAATAAGCTATGGCTACTAAGAAAAAAGCGCCAGCAAGTGCGGCATATAAACTTCCCATTGAGCAAGTAATGGCCGCAGTAGATTTGCGAAAAGGTGATTACTATTCAAAGCTAGGCGCCGAAGATCAAAAGGCAGTGAGCACATTCATGGCTCAACGCTGGGCAAGTCAAGTCCAAGGTAGTCGAGATGTGCAAGAACACTACTTGACAGCAGTCAATGATTTATCTAACATTGATTACGTTGCAGTAACATCAGAGCACGAAGAACTTCGCTGGAGAGTTCTTGCATTGTGTGGCCTCGGTACAAAACTAAGACACGAATTTGTTCCGCCAAAGTCACAGAAAAAAGATAAACTAAGTGCTTGGCTGATTGAACAGTTTCCTTCTATGAGTGACGATGAAATTGATTTGTTTAGGACACTGAATGGTCAAGAGGTCCTTGAAGAAATTGCAGTATCGCAAAACATGGGTAATAAAGATTTGAAAGATCTGTTTAAATAAAAATGACACAAGACTATCAATGTAAGTTTTGCGGCAAAGGCTTTACACGCGAACGTACTTTAAGTAGCCACATGTGCGAAAAAAAGCGTAGGTGGATGTGCAAAGACGAACCAAATAGTCGTATTGGCTTTAGTGTATGGACAGACTTCATGAAGTATGTTAGCCCTAACACAAAAAAAGTCAAGACAGTAGAAGACTTTATAAAAAGTCCTGACTATATTGGGTTTGTAAAGTTTGCTAATTACTTGATTGAATTGCGACCGTTGGAAAGTGATAAATTTATACAATGGCTTTTCAAGATGGGAGTAAGGTTGAGTGATTGGCAAAAGCCTGGAACATATCAATTATATGTACAGGAAGCAGCCAAAAAAGAAACTGCTGAACGAGCATTGGAGAGAACTGTGCTTGCGATGCGGGAGTGGGGAGAAGCAACTGGAGCAGATTGGAGACATTTTTTTAATAAAATATCACCTGTAACAGCGATGAACATGGTGGTAATGGGCAGGCTAAGTCCTTGGATAATTTATTCAACTGAAGCGGCTCAAACTTTATTGGACAGGATGGAACCTGGTCAAATCGATACAGTAGCTAAACATGTGGATACAGAATGGTGGATAAAGAAGCTAAAAAGAAACCCAGACGAAGTGGTGTGGATAAACACAATGATGAAGCAAATACTAGATTCGAACATCTAGAGTCGCGTCTTAGTGAGTTTATCACAAAGCTTGATGCAATGACAGCAGAGATGGACTATATTAAAAAACAACAACAAGATTTATTAGACATTTTAAAAGAAAAACTTAAATGAACCACCCTGATGTAGATATTGACTTTGCAGATAGAGAGCAAGTGCTTAGACTACTACCGCACGTATCTGCGTCACAAAAGATGCCCAACGGCACAAAACAAAAACACAAAACGGGAGTATATTTTCATCCGGTCCCAGTTAATCCTTTTACTGGCTGGTGTGATTTAGATTATCAAGAATCTGAAGAACTTGGATTCTTTAAAGTAGACTTGCTGAACGTAAGTCTTTATCAAAAAGTTCGAAGCAAAGAGCATTTGGATTATCTAGCTAACCAGGAGCCGCTGTGGGACTTACTTCAACAAGACGACTTTGTAAATCTGTTATTTCATTTGAACGGGCACGGGGATATACTGAGGAAGACTTGCCCTACTTCCGTGGAACAATTAGCTGCCGTCCTTGCTATGATCCGCCCTGCCAAACGTTATCTGATTGGGAAGCCATGGACGACGATTATGAAGGAAGTGTGGACCAAACCAGAGAATGGTGAATACTACTTTAAGAAAGCACATGCGATTGCGTATGCTGTAGCTATTGTGGCGCAGATGAATTTAATCTGCGAAGAAATCAGCCAAGGATATTCTTAATCTAACTTTCTTACAAGGCTAATTTGACGCCTTTTTGTCCGTTTAGTAATGACATTTGTAAGACTAGTTTGGTGTCCGTATAACACTTCAAAGTCTTTGGTGCTGAAGGTTTTCAATGCATAAGAGAATCTACGCATTGGTTCTTTTAGAACAATATTGATTGGAATAAGGCGATTAGAACCCCACCACCATTCTTCGCCCATTTCGACAAAGTTAGTTTTATCTTCGCCGTCTTTTAGCAGGTTGTAGACATACATAGTGACCACTGTCTGGTCACTGTTTTGTATAATTCCCACCAACTCTTGATCGCCATAGCGCACAAGACTCATAAATGGGAAGCGTTCTAGAAATTCTTTTACCTTGCTGTCCATCGCTTTTACTTAGCAATTTAAAGTCGCGGGTGTTTGCTAAATAGTGTCATGGCTACTTTAAATTCGAGCATTCCTACAGCAACATTAAATTATGCAGGTGCAGGCACTGGCCCAAGTGCTACAAGACACGCACCTAGCTACACCGACCAACGCATTGTTTGGTTTAAAGGGGTAGATAATATCCTAGATCTTACCATTACTGGTAGTGATCGTAGACCTGTAAGCCTGTTACGCAGAGAATTAACAATCACAATGTGGAACAGAGAAACAGGAAGTACTATTTTTAGACGCCGTGCAATGCCAACTGTGGCCGAAAACGGCCAAGCTCGAGTAGTAGTTTATGCACGTGATTTAATGACACTGGGTGCAGGCCTATATACATTAGGTGCTACCATTGTCGATGCCGAAGGTCTAGAAACAGCACTTACATGGAATCGTGCTCAACAAGCAGGATTTGATATTGAAGTTAAAGATGCTGTGGTTCCTACAAGTCGTTCCACACACGAAATTACAACTTGGACCAACGTTGACGGACTATTAGTATCTAGCGCATTTAACGGTCCGATGTACTACAGAAAAGACACAAGCCTATTCACAGTCGGTCTGTATGCTTCAAATTGGAGTGGTACTGTAATTGTACAAGGCACACTTGACGAAAACATAACCGGTTCAACATTATGGGCTAACCTAAAGCCACAGGATTACACTACTGCTACGCTAGATCTAAACGGTTATACTGGCATCGATCCATACAATTTTTATGCTGGAGTGCGTTGGTTACGTGTGATTAAATCCGATAGACCATCCAACTCGGGTACCCTTGACAAAGTGCTGATAAGAGTGTAAACTAGCTCTATATGAGTCTGGTTGAGAATACACTTAAAGCACACCTCCCTGCGCTAAAAACAACATCAAATGGTTGGATGACCATGAACTGCCCTATGTGCGTTCAGAATGGTCAGCCTAGACCTGACACTAAGCATCGCGGTGGACTAAAGTTTGACAACGATAAAGTTGGTTATCATTGTTTCAATTGCCAATACACTACAGGCTGGCGCCCAGGTCAGCGACTAGGTATTAAGCTAATAAAGTTGATGCGTACATTTGGCATCGACGAAGGTGAAATACAACGTTTAAAAATTCAACTATGGGATCAGGTAGTTGAAGACGAAACGTTCATCGAAGAACCATTTAAAAAACCAGACTGGCCTGAAATACAATGGCCTTGGACTGTACGTGACTTAACACTAGAAGCCGCCGAGTACTTAGACAGTCGCGGCGTACTTGAGCTTACGGATTGGTATACAAGTGCAAGCCCTATGCAAGGCATGGACAATCGTGTTATACTACCTTATATAAGCGATAGCAAAATTGTAGGATATACAGCACGTTGGATTGGTGAAGTACCTGACAAGAAAACAGCAAAGATGGTAGCCAGTCGACCACCTAGCTTTGTGTTTAATTTGGATCATCAAAGCCAACATCGCAAGTACACAATAGTAACAGAAGGCGAGTATGATGCACTAACACTCGACGGCGTTGCTATTATGACCAATAACATAAGTCCAGAGCAAGCAAAGATTATCGAAGACATTGACAACGAACCAGTAGTGTTGCCCGACAGGGATAAAGCAGGACTTGTATTGGCATTGCAAGCGGCTGAGTTAGGATGGAGTGTAAGTTTCCCAGAATGGCCAGATGGTATCAAAGATGCCAACGAAGCGGCTCAACAATATGGCAGAGTTGCGGTGTTACAAAGTGTAATATCGGCGATTGAGACATCACCGTTGAAGATTAAATTACTAGCAAGGCGTTGGTGTGTATAAAGTTAAACTTACCTGGAAACTTGGACAAGATACAGACGAATGGTGGAACCAGGCATGTGCTTGGGTAATGGAGAATTATGGGTTACCGGGTATGCGTTACTCAACTGAGCTAACAGAAGATTATATGATTTTTAATTTTAAAGAAAAAGAAGACGCCGCAATGACAGCTTTGCGTTGGGGGAATAATTAATGGCAGATGATGTAAAAGAATACGGTTACGAGTTACAGAAACTGTTTCTGGACTTCTTAATCAGCAACAGGGATCTAGCGGCTCGTTGTCAGAACGTGTTAGATCCAGAACACTTTGATCGCCGCTTACGAAGTGCCGCAGAGTTTATTAAGAGCTATGTAAACGAACATGGCAACATTCCTGACGTTGCACAGATCAAAGCAACAACAAACACAGAACTACAAAACTTAGAAGATCGTGCAACAGAACATAGCACATGGTTCTTAGAAGAGTTTGAAGGCTTTGCCAGACACAAGGCATTAGAGAAAGCTATTCTGCAAAGTGCTGACATGTTAGATAAGAGTCAGTATGGTGCAGTTGAAAAGCTAATCAAAGATGCGGTACAAGTTGGCTTGCCAAAGACATTTGGTACAGACTACTTTGCTGATCCAAGTGGTCGATTGAATGCACTCAAAGATAACAACGGACAGTTGACTACAGGTTGGAAGACACTTGATGACAAACTATATGGTGGCTTCAACCGAGGCGAACTAAACATCTTTGCTGGCGCATCCGGTGCAGGTAAATCGTTGTTCTTGCAGAACTTGGCACTTAACTGGGCAATGGCAGGACTGAATACTGTTTATTTCTCGCTGGAACTATCCGAAGGTTTGTGTGCTATGCGTATGGATGCAATGTTAACAGATACTCCAACTCGCGAAGTATTCAAGAAGCTAGAAGAAGTTGATCTAAAGGTTAGAGTTAATGCTAAGAAAGCTGGCGTACTACAAATTGTACAGTTGACAAACGGTATTACAGCCAATGATGTGTTAGCATGGATACGTGAATTCCAAACACAACGTAAGATCAAAGTAGATGCTATCCTAGTTGACTACTTAGACTTGATGATGCCAGCAAGTCAAAAGATCAGCGTCAGTGACATGTTTGTTAAGGACAAGTTGGTAGCAGAAGAACTGCGTAACTTGGTTGTTAGCGAACAGTTGTTGTTGGCAACAGCTTCTCAGCTAAACCGTAGTGCAGTTGAAAGTGTTGAATTTGACCATTCTATGATTGCCGGTGGTTTGTCTAAGATTCAAACAGCTGACAACGTGTTTGGTATCTACAGTACTCCTACTATGCGTGAGCGTTGTATGGTACAGTTACAGTTCATGAAAACTCGTAGCTCTAGTGCTGTGGGGCAGAAGATTGATTTGAGCTTTAACCCTGACACACTTCGTATCAGTGATATGGAAGGTGATAGCGCACCTGCAACAACAAGCGCCAAAGACTTGTATTCTAAGTTAAACAGAACCAGCAACTTAGGAACACCAGTTAATACAGTACCATCGGGCCCACTTGATGTAACACAAGCGCCGTGGGCGGACGTAAAAAAGCCCCCGACTACACCTGTTGCAACTAGTGCAAATAGAGATGCGTTGAGGGCTATTGTAAGTCGTGAAATCTAATTATTTTAGCTTGAACGCTGAGTCGGCGTCTGGCTCAGAACTTAGATCTGGATTAACATCTGTAGCAACGTCATCTTCGGGTTCGTTGGCTACGTTGAAATCACGAATGTCTTTGCGTAAGCGTTGGATCAATGAATTGTCGCTGGCAATGATATCTGCCATACTGATAAAAGCCGCAGTTAGAAGCTTTGATTCGCTAAAAGTAATAGGTTGGCCGCTTGTCATTTTGTTTAACACTTGCATGAAACGGCTTTGTAAGTCGTCGCTTACAAGTGGGCGTAACGCTAATTTTAGTCGGCTAAGCTCGCTTGAGTCGATTTCATGGTCGGGCTCGCCAGTATCTGAACGTGTATCATACTCGTTTAGGCTAGAAATTTTGTTAGCTAAGTCTCTTAATTGTTGAGCACTTGGTGATAATTGCATTTTTACAATCTCCTTATGGGGCTATTTAGCATTTTGACAACCAAAGTAATTGAACTATAAACCATAAATAGAACGATCATGCGTAAACAAACCCGAAGTATATTAGACGAAATTACAGGACTAGTTCCAAAACAAGATAAACACCTGTTGGTTGAAGGACTAGCAGTGCAAGCCATAGCTCGTGTAATAAATCTAGTAGAAGTTATTCAGCAGAATTATCCTCCGCACCAATCTGAGGAATTAATCAGACGATTACAGTTGGCTATTAAAAATGGAGATCCTGCTAAGTTTACCCGCGGAGTAAGATCCATTAAGGAAAACGAACAGTGAAAGTAAACGATTTAAAACATCAACAATTAGAAGAAGGATTCTTAGACAATTTAATTACTAAAGTCCAAGACATGGCAGGTGGTGACGGCATAACTGGTATTGTTCGTAGTCTGCGTAACCAAGGTGCGGCGTTAAACAGAGTTGCTGATGCTATTAAAAACGGGTTCACAGGAACTTTACGTAAAAGACTTGGTAACAACTTTGATAAAGTAGCATCCGGACAAGTTGATGCTCCTGCAAATGATATTATTAAACTGGCTTTCAAATCTGCTGAGCTAGTTTCTGACAAAGATGGTAATCCAGTTAGTGTTGGACAACTTGTAGATTACTTTAAGAAGAACAAGCGAGCAATCACTACAGCCGTTGGGTCTGGAGTTGCAAGTATTGTTGATGCTATTGTTGATGTTGCAAATAAACAAAATGTAGTGGCACCAATGCCATACGAACAATTAACTGATGCTGTAGCGAAAGCAATGGCGGCAGCAATTATTATGATTCAAACTGCTACAGAAACAGGCGACTCTGGAGAAATGGATCCCAACGAGATTGACCAGTTTGAACAACAAGGCAATGCAATATTATCAACATTGCTTGATGTAACAAACGGATTAAAGCCTAACCAAGACTACAAAGACAATATTGAAAACTTGTTCTTTGTACAAATGGTTAAAGCAATCAAAGACAAATATGTTTCTTTGCCAAACGAACAGTTAGTAAAGTTAGCAGAAACACCCCCGCCACTTGTTAACATTGTGCAATTAAAAAACTATCTAACAGCACACAACCCAGGTTTAGATCAAACTGTTGTGTCAAATGTAACAAGAGAAGCACACGGTCATATTCAAGCACAATTCAAACATTGGCTGACTCTTGCCGCACAAGAAACTTCAACTGGTGCTAAAGCTGAACAGAGTTTACAGTTATACAGCACTTGGTTACAAAAAGCTGACAACATGTTAGGCTCATTGAAAATTGGTAGCCAAGATGCAACAACTGATACACCACCAGCAGGCAAACCAATCACACCAGCAGGCAAACCTGAAACTGTAACAGTTGGTGGCGAAGAAATAAAACCAAACGATCCGTTGTATAATAAGATTATGGCGGCAGTAAACGGAACAAAGTAATGAAGATTTTTGAAATCGCAACACCAAATAAAAAAGTATTGGCAGAAGCCAAGGCTCGCATCGACCATCCTGAAGACTTAGTGTTTGATGAAGGATCGTCTGGCGCTCTTCGCGCACTAAACGCCATGCTTCATGCCGCAGCCGATCCATCTGCAACAACAATCAAATGGGACGGTACTCCTGCTATTATTTTTGGTCGCGATGAAAATGGTTTTGTACTAACAGACAAAGCAGGCTTTGGTGCTAAAAAATATGATGGCATGGCACGTAGTCAAAAAATGTTCCAAGACATGATTTTTAATCGCAAGGCTGACCAACCGGGTCGCATGGAATATGCAAGTCAGCTTGCCAAGCTTTATCCTATGCTAGAACAAGCAGTACCGGTTCGATTCAAGGGCTACATTCAAGGTGACATTATGTGGATGAGTACACCTGTAGTGCATGACGATGTAATTGAAATTCAACCGCTAAAAGTAAAATACAGCATTCCTGCAACATCAGAGTTAGGCAAAAAAATACGCAAAAGTCATGCAGGTGTAGTAGTACACAGTATGTTTGAAAGCCGAGAAGAAGAAGAACCTCGAGCAATTGAAAGTGTAGACGCTTTAGGATTAAAGCAGGTACCTGGACTAGTTGTCCTAAGCCCGCAAATGCAAGTGGAATCATCTGCATACCCATTGCCAAAGAAAGACATTGATGCAGTAAAAGCACTTATTGCAAAAACTGGTCCGTCTATCGACAAACTTCTTGATAACATGACCGTCGGAGCATTAAAAATTTCTAATCTTTCAGAAATTTTCAAAAGCTTCTTAAACTACAAAGCAGGACAAGGTGATCACACATTAGATAGCAATGAGTTTTTATCTTGGTTAAAGAATCCTATTAGCAAAATCAGTGTATCAAAGCAAGCAAACATTATTGAGCATTTGAATGCTAACAAAACAGGCTTTGCTTCAATTTGGAAACTAGTAAACGCACTGGTCAGTCTCAAGTATGCACTAAAGAGTCAATTGGACAATGCAACTGGCTCACAAGTAACAGCTACAATTAGAAATGAACCAGGCCACGAGGGCTTTGTATCAGATACACCACACGGTAAAATTAAACTAGTAAATAGACCTGTGTTTATGAAAAAGGTATAATATGGAAGACTTTAGTTTTATCAGAGATAATTGCAACGAAAGCAAAATGTTTCGTAATGCAAATCTTAGTCAACTAACATTGAGAGATGCGGCAGACAGTGTGTTCTTAAACTTACTTACATTGTATATGTTAAGCAAAGAATTTGAAACACGCCCTTTTGCACAAAACTATGCGTCAAAAACAATGATGTTTGGAAATTTTGCAGTGTCGCGAGTAGGCGGCACAGACTTGTATCAAGGTCTACATATTATTTTAAATCCTGCTGGTAAGACAGCAAGTTCATTAAAAGGCACTGAACTAAACAGTGCTCTTGCCACACAGTTAAGAACCAACGCCAAGCTAGTCAAAGACTTTCTTCGTGGAATTGCAAACGGTAGTTTGGAAAGAACTACAGCAATTCGCATATTGTACAGACTAGAAGGACAAATGAACATTGACATCAGCAACTATAAGAGCCTACGTAGATTAATTGCTGATTGGGAAAACTTGTCTACACACCAGAGACAAATGTCAGTTACACGTTTACTACAATATTATCGCACTAGAGGCCGCAGAAGTGAACTATTGCCAGTTTTAGAAACTCTTGCCAAGAACAAGGGCTTAGAACTAACAGACGTAGCCAACGCAGAGCTTGCCGCATTAGGCGCAGGTGCAGTAGTAGGAACAAGAACAGGTAATGGTTTCTTGACAAGCTTGGCTAAGATAGGTGCCGCAGGTGCGGCTGGTTATGCATTAGGTCGCATGATCTAAGGATAACAATGGCAGATAAAAAGTCCTACATGGTACCAGGTGCCCACTTAGGTGCCGACCCAGAATTCTTTTCAGCCTGGACACTGTATAACATTGGGCCCGAGTGCAAAGACAACTTAGCCGCATTGATGAGTGTTATAGCCAATCGAGGACAACCGTTATTGGCAGGGGTTGAGTATATAGAAAATCAAGACGTCAGCGATGGATGCTTTGGGCAGAACATAACTGGCGTACAAAAGGTCTGGTGTTTAAAGTGGATTGCCGGCGGTATTGGACAAATGACTGAACAAACACTAGCTGATGAATCAGAAGGACTGAAAATGACAGTGGGGTTAGGCGAAAGTATTGCGCTACCCGGTACAATTATCACATCAGGCCCTGATACAAACACGTTTTTTATACGTCACGATTCTTTCTAATCGGACTAAATATCGTATATTAAAAAACCCGTGTTACCACAACTCACCTAGGCTCAAATTAAGGCACCTATACACTAAAACACAGCAAGCATGAGCTTGGCGGTGTTTTTTGAACATGGATATTTGAGCACATGGGTAATCCAATTACAGAAAACACAAGTCTGGAAATGCACGTTGAATTGTGCGCTGAAAGATACGGTCGTTTAGAAGAAAAGTTCAAAGTCGTAGAGCATCGGTTAGATCAATTACACGGCGATTTTCAATCCTTTAAAACTGAAAATCAAAAGAACTTAGGCGAAATCAAAGTAATGTTGAGTAACGCAAAGGACGAAAAGTTCAAAATTATGGTTACATCAACAGCAACAATAATTGTAGGTTTATTAGCAATGCTAGGATATGTTGTAACACACCTACCAAAATAATCAATGAAAATACTAGTCGAAGCTAAAATTGTATGGGCCCGAAAAGGCAAAAAAATTGCCAGAAGAGTGCGTTGCACAACGGGCCGCAGAAAAGGACGAGTAGTCAGCGCGGCTAGTAGCTGTAGTAAAAAAATAGACATTAAAAAGCGTTTGGTCTTACGTAGAACAAAAGCCAAAATGCGTGGCAGAATTGCCATGAAAACCCGTAGAACCAAAAAATACAATCCACTGAGCAGAAGAGTGGCACGGTTAAACAAAAAAAGACGCTAAATAGATCACTGGAGACCATTATGAAATTTAATGACATCACAACAATTGACACCCCTGCACAAGCGGCTCGTAATGCTTTACGCAAAGAAAGTATTGTAGTAAACGAAGCTCTTGCAGGCCGTCGCTTACGTGAAGAATTATCACGTGTTCAACAAGAAATTGACACATTAGCAAGCAAAGGCGGGGAAGCATATACTCGCGCTATTTTACATAAAGAAATTTATGAAGAACTAGCAAACGTTGATGCTGTATTATTCGAAGCCGATCTTGACGAAGATAACTTAGAACAAGCTGAAGTAGTAATTGCCGCTAAAGCAATGAACAACGAGTTCCAAGGTATGATCGAAGACGTAGCCGACATGCTTGGCAGCGACATGATTACACTAGTTGATCAAATCAAATCTCGCTTTGGTGACGGTGCCGGCGAACAGTATGCACAAACAGTTAAGACTGCACTTGAAGGTGCCATTGATATGTTGACACAGACTAAGGATAGCTTAGACAGTGCAATCAGTGGATTAACAAGTGGTGGTGCAGTTACTCCTGATTTGGGCACTGACACAGACTTAGAAGCAAGCGCAGACGAAGCTCCAATTTTCCCAAGCAGTGCTGGCCCAGAAGAAGAAGCAACTGGCAGGGAGATAAAGAGTGACGCTGAGTGAACTAGCTACATTCGATAAGAATTTTGCTAACGCTGTCAAAATGCTGATCATCAAAGGTCAGAATGACGGCGTAGCAAAAATTCCAATGACCGATTTAGTTCAGAAACTCAATAGAATGGGCTACAGTGCCAGTGGCCAAGTAGATGCTATTAGGACACTTATTTCTACTTTCAAGGCAAAGAATAATAGTTTAGTAGCCGACGTCAACAATGACGAAGTTACACTTACAACAGTGCCTTCTGCTGATACACAAGATCAAGCAGAGAAAAACAAAATACAAGTTAATAAAGACGCAACAGCGGCCGCCCGCAAGGAACTAGGATTATGAGCAGAGTAATGTTGACAGCAACAGAGGCACGTTTAAAGTCATTGCAAGACATTTATGTATTGCGTGAGATTCGTGATCTTGAAGAAGAAGTATTACTAGCAACAGCAGACGGCGCAGTTGAAGTAATAGTATCAACAACAAGTACAATGGCAAAGAATTCAGCTGACGTAGGTTACGCACTTGCAGCCGAATATTATGATACTTGGGTCGGTACAAGAGCCGACCGTCAGAAAACACTTCAGATGAATAAGGTAATCCAATACTTTACAGATTTGGGTTATACTATTGATAGACAGACCAATCCAAATACCGAAACAACTTTCCAGTGGGTTGTGGCCTGGTAATCTTTGACTTTTTGTGATATGTTGTTTATAATAAACAACGATGATCACATTTAATCCCAAATACAAATACGAAAAACTAACTAGGATCGAAGGTCCTAGTCGCCTTTATGCTACCCCTGATGGTTCTAATGTTCCTTCTGTTACAACTATTCTAAGCAGTACAGCAGACAAGACAGCACTATTAGAATGGCGAAAACGAGTAGGCGAAGCAGAAGCTCAACGCATTTCAACTGAGTCAGCAGGACTTGGTACACTTGTACACAAGCACGTTGAAAACTTCATTGAAGGTATAGAACGTCCTCCAGGTAATACTCCAATCCACGTACTAGCACGTAGTATGTCTGATTTGATTATTAACAATGGATTGCCAAGAGTCACAGAAGTATGGGGTATGGAAGCTAGTTTATACTATCCGGGATTGTATGCCGGCACAACAGACTTGGTAGGTTTGTTTGAAGGCGTACCAGCAATCATGGACCATAAGACAGCAAAGAAAATGAAGAAGCCCGAGTGGATGGAAGATTACTTTATCCAGACTACAGCTTATGCAATGGCACACAATGAAGTACATGGTACTGATATTAAAAAGGGTGCTTTGTTTATGGCAGACCGAGAAGGCAAATACGAAACATTTATCATTGAAGGTGCCATGTTTGAAAACTATAGTGATAAGTGGTTGCGACGAGTAGAACAGTACTACAAGCTAGTATAAGTATCGCTGTGGAACATCGTAAATTAGAACACTGGTTCCTTGATAAACAAGGAAAACTTTTAGCCTGGCGAGAATGGAGATCACAACTTGCATCCATGGACCCAGAGTCTGCACTTAGAGAAGTAGCAGAATGGTGGAAATTTGTACCACTAGTAAATAAAACTTTTGATCCGTGGCGTCCTGAAACTTGGCCTAATCCCTGGGAATTAGTAAGCAACGGATCTTTTTGTCAAAATGCACAAGGGCTTGGTATATTTTATAGCTTGGTATTAAGCGGTGTTGATTGTCAACTTATATTAGCAATCATCGAAGATCAACCAAGACTTTTAGTGCTTCTAAACGACAATAAATTGCTTAATTATGTAGATGGTGAGGCAGTTGACATAAATTCTGCTAGTCTACAAATTCTGCAAACTTGGACGTCTAGCGACCTCGCTAGACTAGTTAAAGTATAAAGATTTGACGCAACCGCTGTCGGTAAGTAAATGTTCTTACACGGACAAGGTTGCCCATGAAACACAACGAAGAGAGTATGAGTAAAAATATAATTAATGTTATTAAACGAAACGGCAATAAGGAATTACTTGCCGTTGAAAAGTGGCAAGCACAAATTACCAAAGTTTGCAGTGGAATTGCAGATGTAAGTCAGTCGATGATCGAGATCAAAGCTCAGCCTCATTTTTATGATGGTATTAGCACTCGTGAAATTGATGAAATTACATTGCGAGCCATTGTAGACCTAATTGACGTAGAATCAAATCCAGACGTAGGTCATACAAATTATCAGTATGTCGCTGGCAAACACAGACTTAGTATGCTAAGGAAAGATGTGTACGGCGACTATAATCCCCCTAGACTTTACGAAATTGTAAAGCGTAACATTGGCGTTGGCCTATATACCCCAGAGCTGTTGGAATGGTATTCAGAAGCAGATTGGGATCGCATGGAAGAATTTATTGATCATGATAAAGATGAGCAATACAGTTATGCGGCCATTGAACAGTTGATTGAAAAGTATTTGGTACGCAATCGTGCCACCAAGGAAATCTATGAAACTCCGCAAGTTCGTTACATGGTGGCAGCAGCCACTGTCTTCCACAAAGAAGAACCTAACTCAGCTCGTATGCGTTATATCAAAGAATATTACAACGCGGCAAGTGATGGTCTTTTTACTTTGGCTACTCCTGTGTTGGCAGGCCTTGGTACTCCCACTAAGCAATTTTCATCCTGTGTTCTTATTCGGAGCGATGACGACCTTGATAGCATTTTTGCTAGCGG
>JACCDV010286512.1_pt1 | contig 43463 bp, 19 predicted proteins | sample 7446131 | NCBI WGS metagenome assembly JACCDV01 (sample SAMN15323448, study PRJNA562643) | freshwater metagenome | isolation source: river surface water | place: USA:Blue River Watershed | collected 2017-08-17
CTGAAAGTTCAGGCCCTTTTAGTTTTGAAGAATTAAGAGCCCTGAAAATCACCAAAACTACCCCAGTATGGTTTGAGGGGATGGAAAAATGGAAGTATGCAGGAGACATTGAAGAACTATATGAATTAGTTGCCATTACTCCTCCACCCTTTCAAGTGGAAGAAGTTGTAACATCAAAACCTAAACAATCAACTTCTAACGCTGCTTTTTTAGGACTTTCAAAGAATGGATTCATTACTGTTATTGTAATTATCTTAATTTTTTCTACTGTTATATTTAATATTATCCAAAACAATCGAAGTGAAGAACTCGAGGCAAAAAATAAAAAAACAGAACTAGAAAATAGACGATTTGAGCTTGAAGAGATCCAAAGAAAAAAAGAAGAGCTCGAAAAAATAGAACAAGAAAAAGCAGAAGCTGAACGCACTGCGAGAGAAAAAAAACAAACCATTATTGATCGTATTACTGCCATAGAAAATGAAATGGCAATTGCTAAAGATAATTTAGATACTGCAAAAGAAAAACTAGTAAAAGCGAGTGATTTTAAAATTTTAAGATCTTCAACTGAAAAAACAGAAGAACTTAAAAAAATCAAACAAGAAATTGAAGATTTTGAACAAGAATTAGAAGATTTAGAATCAGAACAAAACCGTTTAAATTTAGAATTAGATAAGATTAAATAAACCTAATCTTCAAAATAATCACCATCTATATAAAACCATTCTCCTTCTTCAAACACAAATCGAGAATACTCGTGATGCAGTTGTGGTTGATTATTTGTATCTAAATAGTACGCCTTAAATTCAACTGTGGTTCGTGTAACATGAATTATCTCTAATCGCTGCCACTGATTTTGATTAGCCCAATTTAAAATAGCTTCCTTTGAATAATATTTTCTGTGAGAGGGTGCTGTAGTTGCAATTAAGTAATCTACATCTTGAACAATATAAGCTACATAGCGTGAACGCATCAATGCTTCAACAGTTATAGCCTTTTGTTTTCCTAACAAAAGTGCTTGACAACATTGATCAAATGAAATTCCCGCACCACAAAAACAACTTTGATCTGCCATCAATTGAGCTCGTTAATTTTTTGATGCAATTGATTTAATAATACTTGATATTTACTGATTTCAATCAAATCAGCATCATCATCAGAAAAGTCAATAAAATCATCTAATTGTTGACTTATTTCAACCAATTTATTAGTAGCCTCCTTTGCTTTTTTAGCCGCAATTAAATCAATTATTTTTTGCACTTCTTGTTGTAACAAATTGAAATCGTTGTTTTCCATATCTTAATTAGTTGATTCGTCTTGCTTGTTTGCGTTGAATTGTTGGGTAATTTGCTTCAATTTTTCTTTTCGAGCCATTGCTGCTTTTTTAACTTTATCTTGCTCTTTGTGCAATTTATCGTTATGTTTTTTGATATTTCTTTCATTATTTCTTCCCATAAATCAATTAGAGTTGTTCTCGTTTAATTTCTTCCAAAGACTTTTCTGTATAAATTAGTTCATTAATAATCTTCATTCTTAAATCGTCTAAATCATCATACTCAAAATACTTTGCCCAAGAGGTAAGTTCAAATAAATTTCGAACTTGTTTGATTCTTTTAGCTGTTTCAAAACTAGTTCTGAGTACCGCTTTTTGATTGTAATTAGGATTATATTTATGTTGGTAATTTACCGTTTTCTTTTCGAAATTGGCTTCTAAATAATACAACTTTTCAATTGCATTATCGGGATAAAAATTGGTCCAAAGCGCAAAACCCAATTTCATTTTTAAACTCGTTTCAGGCTCCATTGGTTCTAACCGCCATTTGCTATTAGCCAGCCTACCCCAATGATTGGACAAACGGTACATTCCCTCTTTTGTGTAATAGTACGAACTCCCTGCTTTACTTTCATATTGAACTGACAATCCTTTAATAGCAGTAAGTGGTAATTCATCAAAAACACAAAACGTATTTTTGAAGGTATTGGGCTTTGGAGAAAATTGCTGTTCCATAAGGGCAAAAGTACGCATAAAGCCAATTTAAAAAAAAATAAACCAAAAACTTAAAATAAAATGTACCTTTGCAAAAAAATTCGTTTTTAGAGATTAAACTCCTCAAAAAACCATTAAAAGACACTTGTTATCTTTAATTTATGAAAAAAATAGTTGAGTACCGAAAGTTATTAAATGTAGACAAAAATGTCGAACTTAAAGATTTGAAAACCATTTATCGAAATGCAATGAAGGATGCACATCCCGATAAATTTCAAGGTGATGAAGCCGGTTTAAAAGCAGCTGAAGAAAATAGTAAAAAAATCATTGAAGCTTACCACTTTTTAGTAAGTATCAATCCTGAAACTATCAAGCAAAATTTACCAGAATACACTGAAACTATCAGTAATTCAACAATTACAGATTATAAATTTGTAGATGGAAGATTAATTATCGACTTTTCAAATGGGAGTGTTTATGAATATATTAGTGTACCTAAAGCTACTTATATCAAAATGGTAAATGCTGATTCTCCTGGACGTTTTGCTAAAAGACATATTTTAAACAACTTTACTTGGAGAAAAACATCTAATCAAGAATAGTACTCATATTTACAACAACAAAAAGCATCTTAGTAAGATGCTTTTTTTTATAGTATAACAAACTTGAATTCTTAACTAAAAACTATAACAAAATTTTAAGCCTAAAAAATAGTGATACTATATATTTTTAAATATTTTTGCGAACTTAAATCATTTAATAAACTCAAAATGAAAAAAATAATTTTATTACTTTCAGCTACCGTAGTTTTAATTGCTTGTAGCAAAGTTGGAAAAGATGAATACATCATTTCTGGAACTGCAAAAGGAATTGAAAATGGAAAAACTATTATCCTTGAAACTCAAGATGAAAACGGAATGGGGTTGATTGCTAAGGATACTGTAAAGGTAGAAAATGGTAAATTTGAAATGAAAGGAAAAATTTCAGAACCTGCATTTTATACTATACAACTTGAAGGTGCTTCAACTAAAATTCCATTTATATTAGAAAATGGAGAAGAAGTTACTATTGAAATCAATAAAGATAGTATTCAAAAATCAATAGTATCTGGGACTTACAATAATGATGAATACGTAAAATTCAATGAAGAAATTACTAAAGTTCAAAAAAAACTAGTTGATTTTCAAACTAAAAACACACCAGCTATGCAAGCAGCGCAACAAGCTAAAGACACCGCTACTATCAATAAATTGATGCAAGAATTTGGAAAAATTCAACAAGAAGTAGGTGTCGCTTCAAAAGCAAAATACCTAAATTATGCCGAAACACATCCAAAATCATTCATTTCAGTATTAATTCTGCAAGGCATTTTAAATGATCCTACTACAGATATTAAAAAAACGGAATCAATGTTTAACGATCTAGAAGAGTCTTTACAAAAAACCAAACCAGGTAAAGCAGTAAAAGAAGCGCTAAGTAAATTAAAAGGAGGAGTTACAGCTCCATCTGTGGGTGGTGCTAAATGAAGAGCCGATTTTTCAGCGCCTAATCCTGAAGGAAAAACAACTTCTTTAAAAGATAATTTAGGTAAAATTACTATCGTAGATTTTTGGGCTTCTTGGTGTGGTCCATGTCGTAAAGAAAACCCAAACATGGTAGCCATTTACAAGGATTTTCACTCCAAAGGACTTAACATAATTGGTGTTTCGTTAGACAAAGAAGCCAAAGCGTGGAAAGATGCCATAGCCAAAGATCATTTGAATTGGGCTCAGGTTTCCAATTTAAAACACTGGGACGAACCTATTGCCAAACAATACAACGTTGAAGCTATTCCAGCAACATTCATTTTAGATGCTTCTGGGAAAGTGATTGCTAAAGACTTACGAGGTGCTGATTTACGCAACAAGATTACTGAACTTTTATCAAAATAAGACTTTGAAACACTAAAAATAAAAAATCTTCCCAAGGGAAGATTTTTTATTTTATTCAATACCAACACATTAAAAATAATCAACAAATTAAGTCTTGTTTTAATTTGCAAACACAAAAACTGTTCATATATTTGCAACCGCTTAGACAAACAAAATGGCCAAGTCTAATAATGGGGAGATACTCAAGCGGCCAACGAGGGCAGACTGTAAATCTGCTGTGAAAACTTCGCAGGTTCGAATCCTGCTCTCCCCACAAAAAAGTCCTAATTAATTAGGACTTTTTTATTTTTATTCATATAAAAAGAACAACTACAACTTTCCCAATCGTTGCATTATAAACAATACCACAATAGGAATAGTCAATAAAAGAACCATCAAGGTATGCTCAAATAATAATTGAGGCTGTTCAATCAATGTAATTACATACCCCCCAACAGCTCCTCCAAAATGAGCCGAATGACCTATTCCATCACTTTTTGACTTCATTCCATAAATAGAATACAACAGATACAAAATTCCAAACAAATAAGCAGGAATTGGGACAACAAAAAACAACCCTAGCATCATGTCTGGTTGTAACAAAATGGCAGAATATAAAACTCCAGTCACCGCACCTGAAGCTCCTACTGCTCGGTAACTATAATGATTTTTATTAAAAATATAAGTCAATAGGTTTCCAAAAATTAAGCTTCCTATGTAAATTATCACAAATGTCCAATCTCCTAAATAAGCTAAAACTAAAGGAGCAAAAAAGTATAACGTCAACATATTGAATAGTAAATGTGTAAGATCAACATGCAAAAAACCAGATGAAATCATTCGTATTTGCTGACCATGCTGAATACTTCCTACATGGAACTCATATTTTCTAAAAAAAGAAAGATCATTAAAACCTCTATAACTTATCAACACAGTTATAGTAATGATTGCTATTAATAATATATTCATACTCATTTATTTTTATCTAAAAGGTAAAGATAATGAATCGTGGTCATTACTGTTCTTTACCTTCAAATTTATATTTCGTTATTTTTTTACATTATATTTGCCAAAAATAACCACATGCAATTTCTTATTTTTATTATAAGTTTTCCTATTCTTTGGATAATTTCTATACTCCCTTTCCGAGTATTTTATTTGCTTTCAGATTGTATTTATTTTGTTGTATATTATATAATTCGTTATCGCAAAAAAGTAGTTCGCTACAACATAGCTTTGGCACTTCCCCTATTAACAAAAAAAGAACAACAACAAGTCGAGAGAAAATTTTACCACCATATGTGTGACATGTTTTTAGAAATGATTAAAACAATGTCAATCTCATCAACAGAAATTAATAAACGTTTTGTAATTACTAATATTGATTTAATCAAAGAGTATGAGCAAAAAGGAAAAAGCATCATATTATTAGCCTCTCATTATGCTAGTTGGGAATGGTTATTATCAATTAACGAAAGAACTCATTTTAAGTGCATTGGGGTTTATAAAAAAATAAATAATCCGTATTTTGACAAACTCATTCGAAATATTCGATCTAAATTTAATTCAGAATTAGTTGCTACCAATAAGACCATTGCTTTAATTGCCAAAAATCAAGAAGAAGGAATTATGGGAATGTATGGATTAGCCAGTGATCAATCTCCTCAAGTTCATAAAACTTTTCATTGGCAAAAATTTATGGGTATTGAGGTACCCGTTCATACCGGAGCCGAAATGCTTGCTAAAAGATACGATTTAGAAGTAGTTTTTGCTAAAGTAAAAAAAGTCAAAAGAGGGTTTTATGAAGCCACATTTATCCCAATCTGTGAGGCTCCAAAAACAATTCCTGACTATGAAATCACAGATACCTACCTTAAAGAAGTTGAACAACAAATTCTTGAAGCTCCTGAATATTATTTTTGGACTCATAAACGATGGAAACATCGCAGATAAAAAATCCCCTTTCTTTAGGAAAGGGGATTTTTTATAAGAATCAGATGAACTTTTTCTATATACCTGCAATCACTTTTATTTCATCAATAATTCGCAAGGCCAATATATCAGCCTCTTGTTGTGATGGCGCTTCTGTATAAATACGAATAATCGGTTCTGTGTTTGATTTTCTCAAATGCACCCATTCTGATGTAAAATCAATCTTCACGCCGTCAATCGTGGTGATATCTTCATTTTTGTATTTCTCAGTCATGGCAACTAAAATGGCATCCACATCAATTTGAGGAGTCAATTCAATTTTATTTTTGCTCATGAAATATTCCGGATACGAGGCGCGCAACGCTGATACTGATACGTTTTTATTCGCTAAATGTGTTAAAAACAAGGCTACTCCCACTAAGCTGTCGCGTCCGTAATGCAATTCAGGATAAATAATTCCTCCGTTCCCTTCACCTCCTATAATGGCATTATTCTTCTTCATTAATTCAACCACATTGACTTCGCCTACTGCACTCGCTTCATAACTCCCTTTATGCGCATTGGTAACATCTCGTAAAGCTCTAGAAGACGACATATTAGACACTGTATTACCAGGAGTTTTACTCAATACATAATCGGTACAAGCTACTAAAGTATATTCTTCTCCAAACATTTCTCCATCTTCACAAATAAAAGCCAAACGATCTACATCAGGATCGACTACGATTCCTAAATGCGCCTTTTCTGTAACTACTAATTCTGAAATAGCTGTAAGGTGTTCTTTTAAGGGTTCCGGATTATGTGGAAAATGACCGTTAGGCTCACAATATAGTTTTACTACCTCCACACCCATTAATTCAAGTAGTTTGGGAATAATAATTCCTCCTGATGAGTTTACACCGTCAACGACCACTTTAAATTGAGCTGCTTTTACAGCATCGACATCCACCAAAGGTAAATTCAACACCTCATCGATATGAATATCCATATAAGCATCATTTTCTACAATGGTTCCCAATGAATCTACATCAGAAAAATCAAAAGCTTCCGCTTCAGCAATTTCTAAAATTTTCTCACCTTCTACACCATTCAAAAACTCGCCTTTTTCGTTCAATAACTTCAAGGCATTCCATTGCTTTGGATTATGAGAAGCCGTCAAAATAATCCCTCCGTCTGCTATTTCTAAAGGTACAGCTACTTCAACCGTTGGCGTAGTGGACAATCCCAAATCAATCACATCAATTCCAAGTCCAATTAATGTATTCACTACTAAATTATGAATCATTGGTCCTGAAATTCTAGCATCTCTACCAATTACAACCGTCAACTTTTGCTTTCCAGAATAGTTTTTTAACCAAGTTCCATAGGCCGACGCAAATTTAACCGCGTCAACTGGTGTTAGATTATCTCCTACTTTACCTCCTATTGTTCCTCGAATTCCTGATATTGATTTTATTAAAGTCATCTAAATATGAATTAAATTTTGTTTAGAAATACAAATATAAAAGTTCGTATTTAGCAAAACGACATTATTACTACCTTTTTTCTTAAAAATGAAATTCTTTTATGAACTGAACTTTGTATATTTGAAAAGCAATAACCCGAAAAATATTATGAATTTCCTTGCTCATATCCATCTTTCTGGCGAAAATGAATTCATCAAAATTGGCAATTTTATGGCCGATGGAGTTCGTGGCAAGCAATATGAAAATTTTCCTCCTGAAATTCAAAAAGGAATATTGCTCCACCGAGCGATAGACACCTTTACTGATGCGCATCCAATATTCCGACAAAGCACTAAAAGACTGCACTCGCGTTACCACCATTATGCTGGAGTTATTGTTGATCTCTATTACGACCATTTTTTAGCTAAAAATTGGCCCACTCATTCTGATGAAGTATTAGATAATTATGCTGCACGTTTTTACCAATCATTACTCGACAATCACGCTATTTTGACTACCAAAACACAGCATTTACTTCCGTATATGATGGAACACAATTGGCTAGTCAGTTACCAATCGGTACATGGATTAGAGCGAATTTTAAGTCAAATGGATCACCGGACGAAAAACCAATCTCAAATGCGGTTTGCAGGAGAAGAACTCGTTGCTAACTATGCTATTTTTGAAGAAGAATTCACCCTTTTTTACGAAGAATTACAGTTATTTGCAAAACAAAAATTAATTGCATTAAACCTCCTAATTCCTAAAAAAATATAATGGACTTCATTACCGAATTAGAAAATACATTTGCAACAAACTCCAATGCAGAAAATGCTTTGGCTATGGCCAAATACATGAAAAACTTGTTCCCTTTCTTCGGAATAAAAACCGATGAAAGAAGAGCGATTTTTAAATCGTTATACAAAAAACATCAAGAAGAAATCGAGACTAACACAAGAGCAATTGGATGGGAATTGTTTTTAAAAAAAGAACGCGAACTGCACTATTGTAGTATCGAAATACTAGTAAAAAATTTAAAAAACAACTACCTAATCGAAGACATTATTTGGATTAAAAAATTGCTTACGACCAATTCTTGGTGGGATAGCGTAGATACCATTTCTAAATTTATTTTGGGCGATTATTTGCAACAGTACCCAAACGAAATTCCAACGGTAGTTACACGATTTTCAACCGCTGAAAACATGTGGTTGAATCGCAGTGTGATTCTATTTCAACTAGGCTATAAATCAAAAACCGATTTTAAATTATTGCAATCACTTTGTATTCAACACAGTCATTCTAACGAATTTTTTATTAGAAAAGCAATTGGTTGGGCACTTCGAGAATATGCTAAGACTGACCCAGAAGCAGTTCGGGAATTTGTATTACAATCCAACTTAAAGCCTTTGAGCAAAAAAGAAGCTTTAAAAAATATTTAGTTGTAATTTAGCACACTGAAAAAAATATAATGCTAAAGAAAAACCTTCAAAGAATTGAACAAACTATTGCTTGGTCTAAAACGAAATTAGGGAACAAGCAATTCATCTTCTTATCAGCGGTTTTGGTTGGAATCTCAGCGGCGTTTGCGGTAATTGTACTTAAAGCTTTTGCGCACTGGGTTTTTACCTTTGCTACTTATGTAAGTCGGATTCTAAAATTAGGTTTTTTCAATAGTATTTTACCTATTATCGGGATTCTATTAACGGTTTTTGTAATCAAAAAATTCTTAGGTGGCTCCATTCAAAAAGGGACTTCTCAAATTTTGTATGCAGTAGCTAAAAAAGCAAGTATTATTCCTAAAAAACAAATGTATGCTCAAATAGTTACCAGTTCCTTAACCGTGGGTATGGGTGGTTCTGCAGGATTGGAAAGTCCCATTGTAATTACAGGAGCAGCCTTTGGTTCTAATTATGCACAGAAATACAAATTAAGCTATAAAGACCGTACTTTACTCATTGGCTGTGGAGTTGCCGCTGGTATTGCTGCCGCGTTTAATGCTCCTATCGCTGGTGTTTTATTTGCTATAGAAGTACTACTTGTAGATGTAAGCATCTCTGCTTTCACTCCCATTATGATTGCAGCGGCTACTGGGGCTTTGGTTTCAGTAATTGTATTGGATGAGACCATTTTACTTTCGTTCAAACAACAAGAAGATTTTAACTATCATAACATTCCATTTTATGCTTTATTAGGCGTTTTTACTGGTTTAATTTCGATTTATTATTCTCGAAATTTTCAACGAGTAGAACACTTTTTCAGTCGGTTAAAATTAGGTCCTTATAAAAAAGCGCTTTTTGGTTCAACTATTTTAGCTATTTTAATATATGTATTCCCAACACTTTTTGGCGAAGGGTATGAAAGCATCCGAATTTTATCCGAAAATGATCCCGGACAATTATTAGAAGATACTTTATTTAGCGGATTTCGAAATAACAGTTGGGTACTTTTACTCTTTGTAGGCTGTACCATGATGCTTAAAGCTTTTGCATCCGGACTAACAATCGGTAGTGGTGGTAACGGCGGAAATTTTGCGCCTTCGCTATTTTTAGGATCTTATGTTGGTTTTTTCTTTTCGAAGTTGATTAACCTGATTGGATTAACCAAATTGCCCGTGAGTAATTTCACTTTAGTGGGAATGGCAGGTATATTAAGTGGTTTGTTTCACGCACCATTAACCGCGATTTTCTTGATTGCTGAAATTACTGGTGGATATAACTTAATGATACCATTAATGATTGTTTCTTCAATTAGTTTTGCTATTTCAAAACGCTTCGAAAAACATTCTATGGATGTTAAAAACTTAGCTAAAAAAGGGCATGCTTTTACTAGCAATAAAGACGCCAATGTATTATCAACTTTAGAAACTAATACCATCATTCAAACTGACTATCTAACTGTATTACCTAATGACAAACTAGACAAGTTGGTAGATTTAATTTCGAACTCCAATCAAGTAGTCTTTGCTGTTGTCAATTTAGAAAATGAATTGGTAGGTGTGGTATATTTTAACGATATCAAAGAAATAATTTTTAATTTCTATCGTGTAAAATACACCCTAATCAAAGAAATAATGACTACTCCAAAAGACAGTATCACTCCTGATGATAGTATGGAATTAGTAATGAATAAATTTGAAGAAACCAAAGTAGCTTTTTTACCTGTGCTTAAAAATGGGAAATACTACGGATTCATCTCTAAATCAGTCGCTTTAGAAGCCTATAGAACGAAACTAAAATCAATGATTATTGAATAATAATTATAATCAAACAATACTATTTCTATGGTATTTTAACATAAACTTCGCTATTGTTACATGAATTAAATCAATCAAAATAATACCTTTGCTTTTTTGCAAAAATTATGTTAGATACAGACAATACTATTGAAGTTCAAGGTGCACGTGTTCACAATCTAAAAAACATTGATATTTCTATTCCACGAGAACAATTAGTGGTCATCACTGGACTATCGGGTTCGGGGAAATCGTCTTTGGCTTTTGATACCATTTATGCCGAAGGTCAACGCCGTTATATTGAAACATTTTCTGCTTATGCTAGACAATTTTTAGGCGGACTAGAACGTCCTGATGTAGATAAAATTGACGGACTTTCGCCGGTAATTGCTATTGAACAAAAAACAACTAGTAAAAGTCCGCGCTCAACAGTAGGAACTATTACTGAAATCTATGACTTTTTGCGTTTGTTATACGCCCGTGGGGCCGATGCCTACAGTTATAATACGGGTGAAAAAATGGTTTCCTATTCCGATGATCAAATCAAAGACTTGATTATTCAGGATTTTACAGGAAAACGAATCAATATTTTAGCACCTATTATCCGTGCTAGAAAAGGACATTATGCTGAGCTCTTCCAACAAATCACCAAACAAGGTTTTTTGAAAGTGCGGGTGAATGGCGAAATTCAAGATTTGGTCAGCGGCATGAAATTGGACCGATACAAAACGCATGACATTGAAATTGTAGTCGATCGAATGGTCATTGAAAATACCGAAGACACCCAAAAGCGACTGGCTGAAAGTATCAATACTGCCATGCATCATGGCGAAAATGTATTGATGGTTTTAGACCAAGATTCTAACGAAGTGCGTTATTTCAGTAGGAACTTAATGTGTCCTACAACGGGTATTTCCTATCAAAATCCAGAACCCAACTTGTTTTCATTCAACTCTCCAAAAGGAGCTTGTGCGCATTGTAACGGATTGGGAACAGTAAACGAAATCAATAGAAAAAAGATTATTCCTAACCCCAAATTATCCATCAAAAATGGAGGATTTGCTCCTTTGGGCGAATACAAATCGTCTTGGATTTTTAAGCAATTAGAAATCATAGGTGAGAAATACGGTTTCAAATTAACCGATGCAGTAGAAACCATTTCGGAAGAAGCCATGGAAATGATTTTGAACGGTGGCCAAGAAAAATTCACCATCAATTCAAAAGAATTAGGTGTAGCTAGAGAATATAAAATTGATTTTGAAGGGATTGCTCATTTCATCAAAAACCAACACGACGAAAGCGGCTCAACTACTATTAAACGTTGGGCGAAAGAATTCATGGACGAAGTAAAATGTCCGGAATGTGAAGGTTCGCGATTGAAAAAAGAAGCGCTTTTCTTTAAAGTAAACGATAAAAACATTGCCGAATTAAGTGGTTTAGATATCTCTGATTTGACGGCTTGGTTCCAAGATTTGGACAAGCATTTGACTGTCAAACAAAAAACTATTGCCTCTGAAGTGATTAAAGAAATCAAAGACCGATTGGATTTCTTAATGAATGTTGGCTTGAATTATTTGGCGTTGAGCCGAAGCTCTAAATCCCTTTCGGGTGGTGAAGCCCAACGCATTCGACTAGCAACGCAAATTGGTTCGCAGTTAGTAGGGGTATTGTATATTTTGGATGAACCGAGTATTGGTTTGCACCAAAGAGACAATGAAAAACTAATTCATTCTTTGGAACAATTGCGTGACATTGGGAACTCTGTATTAGTGGTTGAACACGACAAAGACATGATAGAACGTGCGGATTATGTGATAGATATTGGACCAAAAGCAGGGAAATATGGAGGCGAAATTATCAGCCAAGGAACACCAAAAGAGATATTGGCAAGCAATACTATTACTGCTCAATTCTTGAATGGAAAAATGAAAATTGAAGTTCCTAAAAAACGTCGTGAAGGCAATGGTAAATTCTTAAAACTAACAGGAGCAACAGGAAATAATTTGAAAAATGTGACTATCGAGTTACCTTTAGGTAAAATGATATGCGTGACGGGTGTTTCGGGAAGTGGAAAATCGACTTTGATTAACGAGACCCTCTACCCTATTTTGAATGCCTATTATTTTAACGGGGTAAAAAAACCACAACCTTACAAAAAAATTGAAGGTTTAGAACATATTGACAAAGTCATTGACATTGACCAAAGTCCTATTGGGCGTACGCCAAGGTCCAACCCAGCAACGTATACCGAAGTATTTTCGGAGATTAGAAATCTATTTACAATGACCTCCGAAAGTATGATTCGTGGTTACAAAGCCGGTCGTTTTAGTTTTAATGTGAAAGGTGGTCGTTGCGAAACCTGTGAAGGATCGGGAGTGCGAACTATTGAAATGAACTTTCTGCCCGATGTGTATGTAGAATGCGAAACCTGTCAGGGTAAGCGATTTAACAGAGAAACTTTGGAAATCCGTTACAAAGGAAAATCCATTTCGGATGTACTGAATATGACTGTTGATGAAGCAGTAGTTTTTTTTGAGAATATTCCTAAAATTTATAGAAAAGTCAAAACCATTCAAGAAGTAGGGTTGGGTTATATTACTCTGGGTCAGCAAAGTACAACACTTTCAGGTGGTGAAGCACAGCGCATCAAATTAGCTGGAGAATTGTCAAAAAAAGACACCGGAAATACTTTTTATATTTTAGACGAACCTACTACTGGATTGCATTTTGAAGACATTCGAGTGCTAATGGATGTCATCAATAAATTAGTCGATAAAGGCAATACGATTTTGATTATCGAACACAATATGGACGTGATTAAACTGGCGGATTACATTATTGATATAGGTCCTGAAGGCGGAAAAGGCGGCGGACAATTGGTTGCCAAAGGTACTCCTGAAGAAATCATAAAAAATAAAAATAGTTATACTGCAGAGTTTTTGAAAAAAGAATTAGCTTAGTGTTTGAAAACCCTAGCCCTGATAGCAGCGGCATCCTTTTTTTAGGCTCCCAGCCAAAAAAAGATACAGCGGATAGCAGGATTTAGCTCCAAAAAAATACAAAAATGAGACTACAAGACTTTGATAATGATGAAGATAAAGTAATTCAGGACAAACTGAAACAAAAAACATGGAATGAGATTCGTACCAATGATAGTTGGGCGATTTTTAAAATCATGTCGGAATTTGTGAATGGATACGAAACTATGGGACGTATAGGTCCTTGTGTGACCATTTTTGGCTCTGCGCGAATTCAACCTGAAAATCCGTATTATTTGTTGGCTGAAAAAATTGCCTATAAAATCAGTAAAGCGGGATATGGTGTCATTACAGGTGGTGGTCCAGGAATAATGGAAGCTGGCAATAAAGGAGCGCATTTAGGAGGCGGTAGCTCGGTGGGGCTCAATATTGAATTGCCTTTTGAACAACACTACAACCCTTATATAGACCGAGACAAAAATTTGAATTTTGATTATTTCTTTGTTCGAAAAGTGATGTTTGTGAAATATTCGCAGGGTTTTGTGGTGATGCCAGGCGGTTTTGGCACCATGGACGAATTGTTTGAAGCCATAACATTAATTCAAACCAAAAAAATAGGTCGTTTTCCAATTATTTTGGTGGGTAGATCCTTCTGGTCTGGATTAATTGAATGGATTAAAACGGTCCTTATTGAGCGTGAAAAAACAGTAAGCGTCAGCGATTTGGATTTATTCAAAATTGTAGATACCGAAGACGAAGTAGTCGCTGCATTAGATACTTTCTATAAAAAATACGATCTAAGTCCTAATTTTTAAAAACGAATTATTATCATTTTTAAATTAGACAAACTGTTTTCAGTTAATAAATTTGTAACTTGTTATTAAAATTTTGACACTTGAAATCATTTCTAAAAATAGTCCTTTGTTTTTTATATTTACTACTTTCAATCGATCTATTGGCGCAACACCAATGCGAGATGTTTGTTGAACTAAATCCTGGAAATAAAACACTTACTATTCAACAAAACATTACCTTTTATAATGCATCAAAAGACAGCTTAAGCACCATTGTGCTGAATGATTGGAACAATGCATATTCCGACAAAAATACGCCATTAGCCAAGCGATTTTCAGACGAATTTTATCGCGGGTTTCATCTAGCCAAGGAAGAAGAACGAGGAGGCACGACTACTATCACCATTCTTACTGATGATAAAAGTTTTCTTTCTTGGCACAGACCTAAAGAAAATCCTGATATTATACTAATCAATCTTCCTGAAAAATTAGCACCGTACCAAACTATAAAATTAACCCTCACCTATTTTTCAAAAATACCAAGTAATAAGTTTACCCAATTTGGTTATTCAGAAAATGGGGCTTTTAATTTAAAAAATTGGTTCCTTAGTCCTGCACGTTACGAAAATAATGCCTTTGTTATAAACAGCAATACAAATTTAGATGATATTGCCAACGGTCTCTGTAATTATACTATTCATTTTAAGGTACCTAAAGGACTATTGCTGACTACAGATTTAAATTGTATAGAACAATCAAATACCAAAAGTCATTCTATCTACTTACTAGAAGGCAAAAGTAGATCAGATTTTGATGTATTTATTGGCTCCAACTCCAATTTTAAAAGTTATTTTAATGAACATAATGAAGTCATTACTGATATTAATGATACTAAGTTAGATGTCATTCAAAAAATTATCATTATCAATAGAATAGCAAATTTCACGAATGATTTTATTGGAATCTATCCTCATAATAAAATTATCGTTTCTAAGGCTAAATACGATCGTAATCCTTTTTATGGATTAAATCAGTTACCTTCATTCTTAAATCCATTTGAAGATGATTTTTTATTCGAAATCAAATTCTTAAAAACGTATTTAGATAGCTATTTAAAAAACAGTTTGCATTTAAATCCAAGAAAAGACAATTGGATATACGATGCACTACAAATGGCTGCTATGATTCAATACATTGAACAATACCATCCTGACAGTAAAATGTTAGGTAAAGCCTCTAGCTTTAAACTTTTAAAAAGTTATAACATCACTAATCTGAATTTCAATGACCAGTACAGCTACTTTTACATGTTAATGGCTCGGAAAAATTTAGATCAAAAACTAGCTAGTCCTAAGAATGAATTAATCAAGTTTAATGAACAAATTGCAAGTAAATACCGTGCTGGATTAAGCATTCGTTTCTTGGATAGTTATCTTGAAAAAAGCATTGTACAAAAAAGTATTCGTGAGTTTTACAATAAAAATAAATTTAAACAAGTTTCAAGTTCCGATTTTGAGACACTTTTAAAAACGAATTCAGATAAAAATATTGATTGGTTTTTTAGCACCATCGTCAACTCTCGAGAACTAATTGATTATAAATTTTCTAAAGTTTCAACGACTAAAAGCAGTGTTACTTTTTCTGTAAAAAACAAAACGGAAATCCCGATACCTATTCCAATATATGGTTTACATAAAGGTACAATTGTATTTAAAGAATGGCTTGACATCAAGGAATGCGATAGCACTTTTACAGTAAATAGAAAAAAGGCTGATAAAATTATTTTAAATTATAAAAATGAAGTTCCAGAATATAACCTACGTAATAATTGGAAAAAATTAGAAGGCTTCTTTCCTAATAATCGTCCCATAAAATTTGTTTTTATGAAAGATCTAGAAGACCCTTATTACAACCAAATTTTATACGTCCCATCATTAAGCTACAATTTTTATGACGGGCTATCCCCAGGCCTACGATTACATAATAAAACCATCTTAGACAAACCTTTTATTTTTGATGTAAATCCCTCCTTTTCTTCAAAATCAAAAAATATCTCTGGGAATGGTACTTTAATAATAAATGAAAATTATAGAAACAATAGGCTATATAGCATTAGATATAGTCTTTCGGGAGCCTATTTCCATTATGCTCCTGATGCAACATATACTAAAATAGCACCAACGGTAGAATTAAAAATCCGTGAAAACAACTTTAGAGACAATCGAAAACAAACTTTAATATTTCGGCAGGTCATCGTAAATAGAGAAAAGAGTGAATTTGTCACCTCTAATTTTGGGGAAAATTATTCTGTTTTGAATGGACGTTATTTTAATACTAAGACAGAAATAACTAACCATCTTAGTTTTAGTGGCGATTTCCAATTCTCTAAAGAATTTGGAAAAATTGCTGCAGAAGTTGAATTTAGAAAACTATTTGAAAATAATAGACAAATCAATTTACGCCTATTTGCTGGGGCATTTATGTATAATAAATCTAAATCTGATTATTTTAGTTTTGCACTAGATCGTCCTACCGATTATCTTTTTGATTACAACTTTTTTGGAAGATCAGAAAATACAGGATTATTCAGCCAACAATACATTCAAGCAGAAGGAGGATTTAAGTCTAAATTGAGTATGCCTTTTGCTAACCAATGGATATTTACTGCTAATGGAAGTTTTAATATTTGGAATTGGATTGAGGTATATGGAGATCTCGGAATTGTTAAAAATAATTTCAACAAACAGTATTTTGCATACGACAGTGGTATACGATTGAATTTAGTAACAGATTATTTTGAATTATACCTCCCTTTTTATTCTAATAATGGATTAGAAATCACCCAGAAAAACTACAATGAAAAAATACGTTTTGTAGTTACTTTTTCGCCAAAAACATTAATTAATTTATTTAACAGAAAATGGTTTTAATAAAAACCATTTTACGTAATTTAATTATATATTATTTAACAAATATTTAATTATTAAACAATAATTCAACAAAATAGTTGTATTTTGAAAAATAATTACAAATAATTAAATTGTGTTTTTTTAAATAAATTATGAAAACAACTTGATTTTAAGTAGATTTGTACATTAAGTCATCCATTTCTATCATGATAAAAGAAAAATCAAATATATCTTTAACATTTGAAGACTTTAAAACTGAAGTTTTAAAAGACTACAAAATTGCTATAACAAGCAGAGAATGTAGCCTACTAGGCCGTAAAGAGGTTCTTACTGGGAAAGCTAAATTCGGAATTTTTGGGGATGGAAAAGAAGTGCCTCAATTGGCAATGGCTAAATTTTTCAAAGACGGCGACTTTCGTTCAGGGTATTATCGTGATCAAACCTTCATGATGGCTATAGGAAACTTGACTATTAAGCAATTTTTTGCTGGTTTGTACGGTCATACCGATTTAAATTACGAACCTATGTCAGCTGGAAGACAAATGGGTGGACATTTTGTTACCCATAGCTTGCATCCTGACGGCACATGGAAAAACTTAACTAAACAAAAAAACTCAAGTTCAGATATTTCTCCTACAGCGGCACAAATGCCTCGCCTTTTAGGATTAGCCTATGCTTCAAAAATATACCGCCATGTTCCGGGAATAACTAATGCTGCTAATTTTTCCAACGAAGGAAACGAAATCGCATGGGGAACTATAGGTAACGCGAGTACTTCTGAAGGAGTTTTCTTTGAGACAATCAATGCTGCTGGTGTTTTACAAGTACCAATGATAATGAGCATCTGGGATGATGAATATGGTATTTCAGTACACGCTAAGCACCAAACCACTAAAGAAAGTATTTCTGAAATTTTGAAAGGATACCAAAAAGAAGAAGATACTAATGGATTTGAAATTTTAAAAGTAAAAGGATGGGATTACGCTGATCTAGTAGCAACTTATGAGAAAGCTGCTAATTTAGCTCGTGAACAACATGTTCCTGTACTAGTGCATGTTTCCCAACTTACACAACCGCAAGGACACTCTACTTCTGGTTCTCATGAGAGGTATAAAAGCAGTGAAAGATTACATTGGGAAAAAGACTATGATTGTATTCGCCAAATGCGATTATGGATGATTGCCATCAATATTGCCTCTCCTGAAGAATTGGATGAAATTGATGCTAATGCAAAAAAAGAAGTACTTGAAGGTAAAAAAGAAGCATGGAAAGAATTTATTGAACCAATCATAAGCGAACAAAAAGAACTTATTTCAATACTTGAAAAAGTAGCCGAATCTAGTGAAAATAAGACTAAAATTCTTCAGTATGTTTCTGTTCTGAAAATTATCAAAGATCCTTTAAAAAAGGAAATTTTAAGCACCGCTAGAAAAGCACTTCGTTTGTTAATTAATGAAAATGGAAAAATTGAGGTAGCACAATGGATTCAAAACTACATTAGAATCACTCAAAAAAAATTCAGCAGCCATTTGTATTCTGAATCCAACTCTAATATATTATCTATTCAAGCTATTGCACCAAAATACAATGACGATACTATAGCAGATACTGACGGAAGAATGATTTTAAGAGATAATTTTGATGCCTTATTCAGTAAATACCCTGAAGTTTTAATATTTGGTGAAGACGCAGGGAATATTGGAGATGTAAATCAAGGATTAGAAGGGATGCAAGAGAAATATGGTGAACTTCGCGTAACCGATACAGGTATTCGAGAAACAACCATTATAGGACAAGGTATCGGTTTAGCACTTAGGGGCCTACGTCCTATTGCTGAAATTCAATACTTAGATTATTTACTTTATGCTATACAAATTCTAAGTGATGATTTAGCCACCTTACAATACAGAACCGTTGGTAGACAAAAAGCACCACTAATCATTCGTACTCGAGGGCATCGATTAGAAGGCATTTGGCACTCCGGATCTCCAATGGGAATGATTTTAAATGCCATACGAGGAATTCATGTTTTAGTTCCCAGAAACATGACTCAAGCTGCCGGATTTTACAATAGCCTTTTAGAATGTGATGAACCTGCACTTGTGGTAGAATGCTTAAATGGTTATCGACTTAAAGAAAAAGTACCTTTGAACTATGGGGAATTTAAAACTCCTATTGGTGTTGTAGAAACACTTCGTACTGGTAATGACATCACTTTAGTTTCTTATGGCTCTACACTCCGATTAGTGGAACAAACTGCTATAGAATTAGCTGAAATAGGTATTGATTGTGAAGTTATTGATGTTCAGTCCTTATTGCCTTTTGATATCAATAAAGATATTGTAAAAAGTATTTCCAAAACTAATCGACTACTGATTATTGATGAAGATGTTCCTGGAGGAGCTTCAGCGTATATTTTACAACAAATCATAGAAGAACAAGACGCCTATTCGTATTTAGACAGTAAACCTCAAACACTAACTTCTAAAGCACATCGCCCTGCTTATGGTACAGATGGAGACTATTTCTCGAAACCATCGGCTGAAGATATATTTGAAAAAGTATATGCTATGATGAATGAAGCACGTCCTAATCAATACCCAGACTTATATTAGTGATTACAAAATAAAAAGACTACCATTGGTAGCCTTTTTATTTTGTAAACTCAACTATTGCATATCGTAAAAACGGCTGTTATTTCCTCGTCTATTCTTTTTGAATGGATTGAAATCAAAAGTAACATATAATTCAAAAGTATTATAAGTAGTACCCGCTATTTTCTTAGTCCCTATATCAAATGAATAATTTGCACCTATTTCAATTTCTTCAATAAAAATACTAAACGATGTCCCTAATTGTGAAATAGAAAAACCATCGTACTTATTAAAATGCTCATTTAATCCAAAAGAAATATTCCCTAAAATAGCTTCTTGATACAAATCGATTCTTGTTTTAGCACCTTGTTTTGCAAAAGAGTTATACAAATACAAATACGAATTTTCAGGTAAAAAAGTACTTTGACCATACGGATTTAAATCTTTTTCATAACCTGATTGAAAAGACATAAACAAATCTTTTTTATTACTAGCATCACTATTAAATGAAGTTTCAGGTCGATTAATATGCTTAATATTTAACCCAAAAAACATATTTCTGTTATTATGAACCACAGCTCCTGTACCTATATCTACATAATTAATTTTATTATCTATAGTTACTGGATCCCTAGTTATTCCTGCTATATACCCGGTAAGAACATTAATTTGATCTTCAAATACTAAAGAAGAATAATCCAATCTATTATTACCATAACCTACAGTTATAGATGGATTGAAAGTCCATTCGTAGGACAGTTGAGCTTTATAAATATAATGAATATTTGCCTGCGTAGTAGAATATCCTAATTGACTAATTTTTGTAGAATTAACATCTAATGCTAACGAAAAATCATTATTATCAAAATAATGCGTGGCAAAACCTAACCTTGATTCAATCTTGCTTCCCTCATTATAGCCTTCTGAATTGTATATCACTCCAGCCTTTGACGAATCACCAAATCCATAAAAACTAGGATTAACAATACCCATTACTTTATTCTGGTTTTTTATAGCAAAATCCTGTCCGAAAATAGGCAGAGAAAAAACAGCAGCAAGAAAAATGTATATATATTTAGATGTCATAATTTTCACTATTTAATCAGGATAAAATGTCCTTCTTTTTCAATTATTTTATTATTTATAGTTTTAGCCACGATGTAATAACGATAGGTTCCATTAACAGGCTCAGAATTTACTTTCTCTATACCATTCCAACCCCAATCTGAAGGAAGTAAGGCTGTATCGGAACTCACTTCATAAACCAAATTACCCCAATCATCATAGATATACATACTTACTTCTTTTAGGCCTAATAAAGAAGGTCTAAACAAATCATTGATACCATCATTATTTGGCGAAAATGCTGTTGGTAACATGATACCAGCTCCTTGACCTACCGTGATAATTTCAGTAATTGAACGTGAGCAACCAAATTGATTGTACACTGTCATAGTAACTGGATACAAGCCATCTATAGCATAGGTATGGTATACTGTTGTAATACTTTCACCTGAACTATTTGGAATAATATCACTAGGATTATAGAATACTTTTGGAGGACTATTATCCCCAAAATCCCAAACAATATAAGCGTATTCTGCTGGTATATTTGAGGCTGTTAAACCATTGGTAAACTTAACGCTTTCGTTAACTGAAATATTTCCATAAGTTGTTAAATTTAATGAATTATAAAGCAATTGCGGGCTAACTAATGCTGTTGTAATTGTTTTTACATCCCAACAATTTTGACTGTTCATTACCTTAAGTATGCCAGTAGGACTTGTTGGAATCGGAATGGAGACCTCGTACACATTATTTCCTAAATTAATACTGGAAACTAATGTACTATTATAATAAAATGTAAGATTAGTATCTAAACTTGATACATCAACTCTAAGTTTCCCTGAAGTATTAGCACACAAACTTTCGTCTAAACTAACCGAATTTATTTTCAATGTACTGAAATCCTTAATTGTAAATAAATAAGGTTCAGTAGTACAATTATTACTATCGGTAACTTTAATATAATATACTCCTGGTTTTAAATTACAAATATTAAAATAATTATCATTAACTGGTCTTATTGGCATCAACACTTGAGAGGATGGATCTAAATATTGTAATTCAAACTTATAAATACCACTACCTCCAGAATAATCTAAATTAGCACATCCTAATGAATTATTACAAGTAATATTTGATGTTGAAACCAAAGAAATAACTATAGGTTGGGCAGGCAACACGGTGTAAGTCCTTGTTGGTAAAGGACAACCTATTGCATCAGTTCCATTTAAAATGTAATTTCCAGCATCTAGACCAGTAATATAAGATAGATTTTGTTGGAAGCCATTTGGCCCAGTCCATCTAATCGCATATTCACCAGCAGAGGTTACACCTCCAAGAATAGTCACAGCTATTTCTCCATCTCTTGCGGTACTGCAACTAACGTTTTTAACAGATTCATTCGAAATAGCAATTGGAGTTGACACTTTCAATACACCTGTTTTTACAATATTACATGGCAAAGTGGTAATAGTATAATTAAAAACACCCGCCTGTGTTGGAATTCCACTAATAATCAACTCTCCTGTTAGTTGGATATATGAATAGGTTACTCCAGTTGGTAAACCTGTTACAGATACTCCGGTTACTCCAGAAGTTACATATTTAATTGGAGCAATAGCCGAATTAAAAGCCGATTGACATTGGGTTTGATTATCACTGCCTGTAGCTGATGTCAAACGAATTGATACTACTGAGTTTATATTCGTTATCGTAATAGTTTCAGTTACTGAACATCCGGTAGTTGTGATTGGAATCGTAAATGTTCCATTAGCAGTTGGATTTCCTTGAATAGTATATACAGCTGTTGGAGCATCAAACGAAATAGTCAAACCTGAAGGTAATATTGGATTTACAATACCTGTAGCCCCACCTCCTATCGTGAATCGAATTGGTGCAATTGATCCATTTTGACATACCGATTGATTGATTGAACTAGCACTACTAATGAAAGTAATAGTTGCTTTTGGTTTAATATCAAAAGTAATGTTAGATGTTGCTACCGAACCACAACCTCCTTGTGTTGTCAACGTAAAAGTAGACGTTGATGTTGTAGCGCTTGTTGGTATTCCTGAAATAGTTACAATATTATTTGCATCTAATGAATAAGTAATCCCTGTTGGTAAAGCTGGAGACACACTAATACTCGTGACACCGGATGCTACTTTAAACAAAATTGGATCAATTGCACTATTTGCACACAAATTAATTTGAGTTGTATTTCCAGAAATATCTGTAATAAATTGAACTGGATTGACAGTAATGATACCTTTTAATACATTACCACAAGTAGTTGACGAACTAATAGTATATGGAAATGAACCACTTTGAGTAGGTATTCCAGAGAAACTACCTGTTGTTGCGTTAAAACTAACACCCGTAGGTAAGGTTCCTGAAAGTACCATTGTTGCAGATGTAGCTGTTGTTATACCATATTGAAGAGCAGTACCTAGTGAATTTCCAATACAAACTATTGGATTTGGATTACCAGAAACCAGTCTGACAGTTGCATTTTCTTTTATTTCAATTGATCCTGAATATGTGGTTTGATCACAAATTCCATACGATTGAACTGTATAAGTAAATGTACCTACCTCATTTGAAACACCTGAAATAGTCAATATGTTTGATGCTACAGACCAAACTATTCCATTAGGTTGATGAGGTGAGAAAGTTACATCTCCACCTGTTGCACCACCACCTAAATTGTATGAAATGGATTGAATTGGTGAAGCAGCACAAACAATTTGATTAGTGGTCGTTGAAGTCAATGCAGTAATTACATCATCTGCTTTAACCGTTATTGTACCACCATAAGTTGAGTTACAACCATTCGTTGAACCTGCTGTATGTATCACATAGTTGAATACACCTGTAGCTGTCGGGCTTCCTGATATAGTAAATTTACTAGTATTAGGATTAAATACTCCTGTTAAACCTGCAGGTAAATTAGATGCATACGCACTCGTTGCTGAACCTCCAATAGTAAACACTATAGGGATTATTGAATTTCCTTGACATTGAGTTTGCGACACTGTACTTGAAGAAACAGGAATAATGGTTCCCTGCTCTTGTACCGTTACATAGGCTTGATTAGGAGAAATAATAGTTGTAGAAGTACAAGCCGTTGCACTTGAATCTTGAACACTTAATAATGTTACTGTATAGCTACCAGAATTTACTGTTGGCAAACTAACCGTTGCAATATTTGACGTTACTGAACTAGAAACGACAAAATTATTTGTTCCGATACTATACGTAAATATATACGGAGGTGTTCCATTTGATCCAGTGAAAGTAACACTAGGCTGAGCATCATTTTGACAAACTATAAAACTGTTAATACTCGAAATCGTAGCCTTTGGACTAGGATGAACAGTAATGGTAAATGATTTAGTAGTAGTACAAGATTTACCAGCATTTAAATACGTTGCCGTTACTGAAATAGTAGCTACTTGAGGTGTCGCTCCTGAATTGAGAACAGTATATGCTGGAATTGTTCCCGAACCATTAGCTGGAATACCAATACTTGGATTTGAATTTGTCCATGAATAAGTAGTAGTTCCTCCGGTATTACCTGTAGTAAAACTCACTGCTGTTGTAGTTGTTCCACTACACAATTCTTGTGAAATTGGTTGACTAAACTCAGCAGATGGATTAACCGTAATAGCAAAAGTTTTATTTGATCCCGGACAACTTAGCCCACCATTAGTATAAATTGGAGTTACAGTTATAGCTGCAATTACAGGTGAAGTTCCAGTATTTATAGCTGTAAAAGATGGAATCGATGCGGAACCATTTAGTCCTAATCCAATACTGATGTTTGTATTAGTCCATGTATATGTTGTAGTTCCTACTGTATTTGAAGTAGTAAAATTAATTATATTACTCGTATCACCATTACACAGAGTAGAAGCAATAGGTTGAACTACCTCTGCAGAAGGATTAACCGTAATAGTAAATGTTTTTGTTAATCCCGCACAAGTCTGGCTTGCATTACTAAATGTAGGTGTCACTACAATGGTCGCTACCACTGGAGTAGTTCCTGAATTAACGGCATTAAAAGGGGAGATACTTCCAGTTCCATTGGAAGCTAATCCAATAGTTGTGTTGTTATTAACCCAAGTATATGAGGTAACTCCTCCTAAATTATTAGAAATAAAATTAACTAATGAAGTTGGTGCACCATTACATACTACTTGAGAATTTGGCTGATTTAATTCAGCTGTTGGGTTCACTGTAATTGTAAAGGTCTTTGAAGGTCCTGAACAAACTACACCCGCATTAGTATAAGATGGTGTTACGGTAATTGTAGCAACTACTGGAATATTTCCTGTATTCACAGCATTAAATGCAGGAATTACGGCACCTGTACCGGAAATTGGCAAACCAATACTTGCGTTAGAGTTTGTCCAAGAATAAGTAGTAGTTCCAGAATTATTCAAAGATGAAAATGTAATTCCTGCAGTCGATGCACCATTACACACTACTTGATTAGTTGGCTGAATTACATCTGCAGTAGGATTAACCGTAATTGTAAATGATTTAGGCAAACCTACACAAGAAACCCCTCCATTGGTATAAGTTGGAATCACAGTAATCGTAGCTACAGTTGGAGCAAGTCCAGTATTTACGGCTGTAAAAGACGGTATTGATCCTGTACCTGTGGCCAAATTTAATCCAATAGTTGTATTATTATTTGTCCAAGCGTAAGTCGTTGTTCCTCCTGTATTAATTGAAGTAAAATTGAACGAGTAACTATCTCCACTGCAAATTACTTGAGCGGTTGGCTGATTTACTTGTGGTGTAGGATTAACAGTTATTGTAAAAGTCTTTGACGGTCCAGTACAACTAACTCCTGCTTCAGTATACGTTGGTGTTACCACTATAGTAGCTACTTGTGGAGTGCTTCCTGAATTTGTTCCCGTAAATGAAGGTATTGAACCAATTCCAGAAGCTCCTATTCCAATACTTGGATTAGAGTTTGTCCAAGCAAATGTTGTTACTCCAGTTGTATAAGTAGTTGTAAAGTTAACTGCAGTAGTAGAACTTCCATTACAAATCACTTCTGAATTTGGTTGATTAACTTGAGCAGAAGGATTAATTGTTATTGTAAAACTCTTGTTAGGTCCTGAGCAAGTTTTACCTGCATTAGAAAATATAGGAGTGACAACCAAATTAGCTACAACTTGAGTAGTTCCATTATTCATTACGCTAAAGTTTGGTATTGCACCAAAACCTGTGGCTCCTATGCCAATACTAGGTTTATCATTAGTCCAAGAGTATGAAGTTGTTCCTCCAGAATTCGCTGTTGCAAAATTGACATTAGTTTGTACACCATTGCAAAGTATTAACGACGTTGGCTGACTTACATCTGCTGCTGGATTAACAGTTATTGTAAATGTTTTGGTAGGACCAGTACATACCACTCCATCATTAGTGTAGGATGGAGTAACAACTAAAGTAGCTACTATTGGAGTGGTACCCAAATTAACAGGATTAAATTGTGCTATATCCCCTGTTCCTGAAGCATTCAAACCTATTCCCGGTGTATCATTAGTCCAAGAATAAGTAGTTGTACCTAAGGTATTTTGAGTAGAGAAAATGATTGGAGTAATCGCTTCGCCATTACATCTAACCTGAGAATTAGGTTGATTAACTTGTGCTGTTGGATTAATCTTAATTGCGAAAACTTTAGTTTGACCTATACAGGTTTTACCCGCATTTGCAAATGTTGGAGTAACAGACAAAGTAGCTGTTAATGGTGTAGTGCCTATATTAGCAACTGGAAAAGTAGGAATTGAACCATTTCCAGATGAACCAATACCAATACTTGGTGTATTATTTGTCCAAGAATAAGTTGTTGTTCCTCCAGTATTGTTAGTAGTAAAATTAACCGCTGTTGGCGTCCCATGACATAACACTAAAGGAGTTACAGGCTGATTTACATCAGCTGAAGGATTCACTGTAATAGTAAATACCTTAGGCAATCCTACACAACTAACACCATTATTGGTATAGGTTGGAGTTACAGTTATAGTTGCCACTATAGGAGAATTACCCGTATTAGTAGCTGTAAAGTTAGCTATTGAGCCTGTGCCTGATAAAGTTGGTATTCCAATTGCAACATCACTAGACCAATTGTAAGTAGTTGTTCCAGTATTAGCAGTGGCAAAATTAACTGAAGTGGTTTCACCATTACAAACGACTTTAGAGACTGGTTGAATCATATCGGCACTAGGGTTTACTGTAATTGTAAACACTTTTACAGGTCCTGTACAACTTACTCCATTGTGGGTAAATGTTGGTGTAACCGTTATCGTAGCTATTGCAGGTGATGTTCCTGAATTTAATGTTGTAAAAGTCGGAATATCACCTGAACCCGAAGTTCCTAAACCAATAGTTGAATTAGAGTTAGCCCAAGAATAAGTAGTTGTTCCAATTGTATTTGCAGTTGAGAAAACTATAGCATTAACCGAATCTCCTTTGCATTTAGTAATATCACTAATGGAATTGACTTGAGCGGCAGGATTAACTGTTATTGTAAAAGTTTTCATTGCCCCAATACATGCTAATCCAGCATTGGTATAAGTTGGGGTAACATCAATAGTAGCAACAACCGGAGTGGCTCCAGAATTAAGGGCTACAAATGATGGTGAAATTGAACCACTTCCTGAAGCGGCTAATCCAATACTTGTTGTATCATTAGTCCAAGCATAGGTTGTTGTACCAATTGTGTTTGTAGTGGTAAATATTGAGCTAACCAAACTATTCGCACAAACTATTGATGAAATAGGTTGCACTACATTAGCAGTTGGATTGACAGTTATTCTGAATGTTTTTGGCAATCCAACACAACTAACACCTCCGCTTGTATAAGTTGGCGTGACAACAATAGTAGCTACTTGTGGAATAGTCGTTGTATTAGTAACTATAAATGCGTTAATATTACTATTACCAGTTGATGCTAATCCAATACTCGTATTATCATTAGTCCAAGAATAAGTAGTTGTTCCTGTTGTATTAATAGTTGAGAATACTATGGCAGCAGTACTAGCTCCATTACATATAACTTGATCTGAAGGCTGATTTACCTCTGCAGTTGGATTAACAGTAATGGTAAATGATTGCGGAGTTCCTGTACAACTAATACCTGCATTAGTAAATACAGGAGTTACAGAAACAGTTGCAACTTGATTGGTTGTGGTTGAATTTAATACCGTAAATGTTGAAATCGAACCCGAACCAATAGCTGCTAAACCTATGTTTGTATTGGTATTAGTCCAATTAAATGAAGACATACCTCCTAAATTTGTAGTAGTGAAATTAACTCCTAATGAATCTCCTTCACATACTACTTTTGAGTTTGGTTGAGTTACATTTGGTGCAGGATTAACAATGACATCAACATTAATTAAAGGACCTGTACAACCATTTATAGCAGGTAAAGTCAATACATACCTAACACTGATTGGACTTAAAGTAGTGTTCGTTAAAATTTCTGATATTTTTGAATTTGATGCGGTTGATCCTGATGAACCAACTTCTGAAATTCCAGCTACAGTAGCTCTTGACCAAAGAATAGCTCCAGTAGCATTAGAAGTAGGTTCATATTCAAACACAGCACCTGAACAAATTGCAGCTACTGGTGCGGCTGAAGTTAAAGTTGGTATTGGTTTAACTCGAACAGTAAGCATTTCTGAGCTACTACAACCTGAAGCAGTAGTTGTTGTTATTGTATAATTTACTGGTACTAAAGTATTAGTTGTATTGAATAAAATTTCATTAATTATACCTGTACCATTCGCAGCAGAATTTGAAATACCGCTTTGCAAAGCTCTAGTCCAAGAATAGCTTACTCCTGTTGTTGCAGAAGTTGGTTGATAGTTAAACACTGTATTACTACAGATATCAGCTGGTAATCCACTATTTAAAGTTGGTAGTGGTACTACTGTAATTGCATAATTTGTAGAAAAATCGCCAAAACCACAGGAATTATTATAACCTCTAACTTTTAAACTTCCTGAAGCTGCTGTTAAACTAAATGGTATTGACACAGTATTTCCATTAGTTGTAATTGTGCTTTCAGTACCTCCGCTGGTCAATATCCATTCATAAGAGCTAGCATTTGCAATAGTTGAGGCAGTATAAGCATATGATGTGCCTGCACATACAATTTGTGGCCCAGAAATAGCAGCTGCAGTTGGACGTTGATTAACGGTAACTGCTAAAGTAGAACTAATTCCACTTCCACAACCATTAATTCCGTTAACTGAAATAGTACCTGATATAGCATTGACACCATAATTTACTGTAATTGAATTAGTTCCTTGACCGGAAACAATTGTAGCTCCAGTTGGAACTTGCCAATTATAGGTTTGAACATTAGAATCGATAGCAACAGTATACACCACAGATGAAGTTCCTTGGCAAACAGTTGTATTACCTCCTATTGTTCCCAAACTTGGTGGCGTACAATTCACGGCTAAAATAACTGCATCTGACACTGTAGTAGAACTACAAGCTCCAATACCGTTAGCAGTCAAAGTTAATGTTTCAGGCACACAGTTATCGCTATACGATTCATAAACCACAGGATTGCCTAAATTAAATTTTCCTGATTTTATACCTGAAGTAGTCCAAGTTGAACTACTCGCATTAGCCACACTACTACCCATAATTGAAAACGGAGCGATAGGTTGACCTGGAATATAACAAGTAGCACCATTGGTTCCCGCTTCTACTACTGGTAATGCTTGAATATTGATTGTGATTTCTTTAACTGCATCAACAGTACAACCCGATAATGGTGAAGCTACTAAACGTAATTTAGCTACTTCATTAGTTGGTGTAGTCGAAGGAAGACCTGTAAAATAACGTCCGTTATTGATGTACCCAGAAGCAGGTCCTGAAATTTTTGACCATACCAATGAAGTATAATTAGCTCCTGTACCGTTTAACACTACTCCACCAGTAGTATTCATACACATTTGAATATCAGAAGCAGTAACTGTTGGTTTTTTAATAATATCCAATCGAATGGTACTTTTATCAATTGGACATGTAATATTACCTGTTCCTGTAATTGTCAAGAATACATAACCTCTAGCAATATCATCATTACTTGGTGCATAATTTGTAATTGCATTGGTTGTAGTACTAAAAGATCCTGCTTGATAAGTAGAACTAGAAGTACCATCACTATTTTGAGAACTTGTCCAAGTTACAGTTGTAGCATTTGAAGTTGCCAATGATAAATTAAACGTTGCTCCCTCACAAATAGTTCCATTTACCCCAGCTGAAACTGATGTGCCAGGGGCTATAGTCACTTTTACAACATCAGTAACAAATCCTATACAAGATGTATTAGAAGCTTTTACTGTTAAATATACATATCCTAGATCTTTATCATCTTGTGAAGGAACATAAGTTGGATTTATTCCTACCCCTGTAAAAGTTCCTCCAACATAACCTGAGCTTGAAGTGCCATTACTATTTGTTGATTGAGACCAAACTATAGTATCAGAGTTGCTTGTAATGGCATCGCCTAAACTTGCATTAGAACCAGAACAGATTGTAAAATCAGGTCCTGCATTTACTGTTGGACTTGATTTAATGGTAATTGTCATAGTATCCAATACTTCTCCAGTACATGGACTTGGGTTTACCGCATGTAAAGTCAATGTAATTGTACCCGTTTCATTTGCGCCAGGGATATACTCAGGATTTAATGTATTAATTGTAGATGCCTTAATTGTTCCGGTACCATTCTCAGTCCAATAGTAATTAGTCGCTGATGTAAAAGCTCCGTTATCAATAATAATTTGGCTCCCTTGACAAAATCCCATATTATCTCCAGCATTTGCGTTGACTTTAGGAGTTAGATTAACTTTAATTACTGTCTCTGCTATCAGAGTACAGTTAGCTTTTGGCTGAGCTGTTACTTTTAACAACACAAAACCATTAGCAATTTCACCCGCTGATGGTGTAAAACTCGGAGTTTCTGTACTAGCATTACTTACGACTCCAGGTGTACCAGAAGCACCCGTTGTATTCGTCCAAAGAATTGAGCTTGCGTCAGAAACAGTTATTAAATCCGGTAAAGTAAACGTCTCTGCGCACATCGTAATTTCATTAGTAGAAGCTACAATAGATGGTTTTTTGTTAATGAAAATTGTCATTGCATCTGTTACCGCCACTTGCGGACAAGCAGCATTTGGCATTGCTGAAATAGTTAATGTGACAGATGTAGTATCGGCCGATCCTAAAGTATAGGTTGGTTTTATAGTATTACTTGTTAAATCAAAAATTCCATTTCCAGAAGTTGACCAACTAATCAAATTAGAATTAATTGCGGTAGCATTTGATAATATTACCGAATTCCCCTCACAAACGTTGGTAATATCTGAGCCTGCATTGACAATTGGTTTTGCATAAATTGTCAAATTCATTGAATCTGTGACTGTTGGACAACCATTAGTAGAAGTTGCGACTAAATCAAAAGTAACTACTTTAATTCCTGTACCAGAATTAAAATCATTAGCACCAGGTATATAGATTGGCTTTAATGGATCGGCAGTCGCTTGAATAGTTCCGCTTCCATTAGTTGTCCAAACATAAGAAGTCCCAATAGCAGCATTAGTAACAGACCCATTCAATTGATAAGAAGAAATTCCTTCGCATAAAGCCCCATCTACTCCGGCATTTACAACTGGCTTAGGTTTGATTTGTACTATTAAATTATCTGAAACAGGTGTTGGACATGTTCCCAATCCTACAGCAGTTAATGTAACCGTAACATTACCTGAAGCTCCCGAATTTGAAACTATCACAGGAGTCAATGTATTATCAGTTCCAGTTTGAATACTAGCAGGTCCAGAAACTCCCCATGAATAGGATGCAGCATTTTGAATATTTGCTCCAGAAACCGTAAACGTTCCTGGTTCACATATTGTACCGTCTACTCCAGCATTAACAATAGGTTTTGGAGTAATTGTTAACGCTATAGCTCTTGTTACACTTGTACATACACCTCCTAAACCATTTGCTGTCAAATTCAAATTAACTAAACCTGTTTGACCTACTGCTGGAGTGAAAACAGTTGCTAAACTGTTATTAGGTGAAAATGTTCCTAATGCCGAAGACCAGCTTACTGAACTAGTATTAGTTGCAGCTACATCAGCAGTTGTAAGAATTAAAGTACTTCCTTCACAAATTGTTTTTGAAGTAGGTATTGTAATTACCGGTGGCGGAACAATAGTTATTGTTTTTGTGGCTACTGCAGTAGTATTACATTCTGTATAACCTTTTACAGATAAACTTAATACTATTTCACCAGCCCCAGTAGGTCTGATAGTAGGAGTTTTTGAATTTGGATTAAGAATGGTTGCGGGTCCTGAAACTACAGCCCAGTTGATATTCGTTGGAATTGAAGTATCATAATTAGTTGCAGTAGCATCATTCACTATATAATCCCCTGAACCTTGACATAACGAAACTGGAGCACCAGCATCTGCGATTGGTTTTTTCTTTATGAGTACCTCAATAGATTCTGTTGCTGTAGGACAGTTGGAATTGGTTGTTCCTGTTAATGTTAAGGTCACTTTTTCCAAGCTCAAATCTAACCCAGAAGGGGTATATACAGAATTTAATGCAGTTGGGTTAGTAAAGCCAGCTGTAGCTGTCGTAGAACTTGTTGACCAAGCCACAGAAGCAGAATTTGGTGCTGAGCCTACTAACGAAATTGTATCTCCCTCACAAATCGATGTTGGAGCAATAAAACTTACCGATTGGGATGGTGTAAAATGTAATGTGATGGTATCCCAAACATCAAAAGTAGCACCACATGGTGATTTTGCCTTAGCAGTTACTCTTAAAACTATCTGACCAGCATTAATTTGGGTTTGGGTTGGTGTAAATGTTGGATTCATATCCGTAGGATTACTAAATCCTACACTACTACTGGTTCCATCAACAGTCCATAAAACACTATCGTAATTAACACCAGTAACTCCTGATATCACAAAAGGTTGCGAACTACAATTGTATTGATCTGAAGCACCAGCATCAATAGTAGGTTTTGGCTGTACAACAATTGTCTGAGTCACTACTTTTGGGGCACATGCCGCTGTAGTTTTTGAAGTCAACTGGATATCAAAATTACTCGAATTGTTGAATGATTGATTAAAAGTAGCTGTATCCAAAGTTCCATTTACAAAAGTACCGTGAGTTCCATTAATTTCAGTCCAAGCTAATGTATTACCATCAGGATTAATAGCTGCTACTGTAAATGGTTCTCCTGCGCAAACTGATAACGGTAGACTCAAGTTGATTGTTGCTGTTGGCGCCTTGTCAATAAAAATTGTTAATTTTTCAGACGTCTTTAAGTTTGAGCAAGCAGGGTCGGCATAAGCTGTTAAAAGTAATTCTACAAAACCATTAGCTCTATCTTCATCGCTAAACGTATAAGTTGTATTTAAGGTATTTGGGTTACCAAAATTACCCGTTCCACTTGGGGTAACTCTGGTCCACTCCACTCTGTTAGTAGGATCTAAAACAGTATTCCCCGTTAAATTATATGTCAAAGCAGTACTACATACCGTATCAGTAGATTTTGATAAAGTAACCACTGGTTTTTGAATAGCTTTAAGAGTAAATTCTTTAAATTCTACTCCAGCACAAGGTGCTATATTTTTAACACTTACTCTTATTATAACTTGATCTGTATCGCTGGCAGGTTTAAATATTGGAGTTGTTGAATCTGCATTTTCCAAACTACCTTTTCCACTAACAATTTCCCAAAAAACCGAGGTTGGATCTGATAAATTTCGATTGGTAAAAGTAGCTGATAAGGTTTTAGGGTCTAATTGACCATCATTATCAGCGTCAATCATACATAGTGTAAGGTCGTTAGTAACGGTAACGGTAGCTAACGGTTTAATTTCTACTCTAACGTTACGCGAAACTGTATTTACACAAGGGGTGTTAGGAGTTGCTGTAATAGTTAAATCAATAAATCCATTAGATATATCGGTAGTACTTGCAATTATGGCTGGCTCAAGTACATTTTTATTAATTATAGTAGTCCCTGTGGTAGAAGTCCATTCAAAAGATGAAGCATTTGCTATTGTAGTTCCAATAATTGTTGTATTTGGATTATCAGCACAAATATCAGCTTGAGGAATTACTGCAATCGTAGGTTTTGCTATGAAAGTAGCTTCCATTGAATCAGAAATAATCCCTGTACTTAAACAAGCCGCTAGAGGAGTTACTCTTAAAGTTAAAGTAACTTTTCCAGTTTGACCAGGAAGTGGATTATAAATTGCTTCTAATTTATCAACTGAACTCATATCCAAAGAACCTGTTCCAGTTGCAGTCCACTGAATTGCACTATAATTAGTTGCTGTTGCATTCAAAACTTTAAACGATAAATCACAACTATTTATATCAGGTCCTGCATTTACTGTAGGTAACTTAACAAAAGTTATTTTAAATGATTTAGATTGTGGCGTACTACATTCAGCAGTTGCCTGTGCTGTTAAGGTCAAATTAACAAAACCTCTAGTAATATCTTGTGAAGACGGATAATAAGTTGGATTCAATACATTAGTATTTGAAAAACTTCCTCCTATTCCATCGGATGACCAAGTTAAAGCACCTCCATCAATTACATTAGCTACTGTTATTGGATAAGATGTACTACTTTCACAAATTGAAGTATCATTTGGAACTGTAATTTGAGGCAATTTTTGGAAAGACAAAATAATTGTATCTGTAGAAGGAGAATTACATGAATTTCCTATTGCTGTTAAAGTTAAAGTAACTGAGCCATCTTCAATATCTGCTGCAGATGGTGTATAAACTGCTGTGTTTAATGCGGTATTATTTGTAAATACTCCACTTCCATTAGATGACCAAATTAAATTCTTATAATCAGCAGCTGTCGCAGAAGATGTTGTATAGCTTCCATTTTCACAAATAGTAGCGGTTGCCGGACCTGCATCAATTTGAGGCCCTTTAATAAAATTAAGCGTAATTGCTTGGGTGGTGGAAGAATTACAATTTAGAGCCGTTCTGGATGCCCTTAATGTTAATATAACTGAGCCTGAAGCAATATCAGCAGCCGTTGGGGTATATGAATTTGCTGTTGTAATATTTACAGGGTTAGTATTAGTAAATGGGCCGTTACCTGATGTTGACCATTCTAAATCATCATAATTAGCGGCTTGAACTCCAAAAACAACATCTGCATCCGGCCCTGTAATAGGCACCGCTACGCCTGCTCCAGTGCAAACATCTAAACTTGAATTTACAACTGTGATTACAGGATTTTTGGTAATTGTTAATTCTATAGAGTCTTCTGCATCTGCAGGACAAGGGGTGTTTTTAATAGCTTTTAATTTGAGCAATACAGAACCATTTGCTTTATCTAGAGGACCTGGTTGATATGTTGGAGTTAAAGTAGCAGCACCTGAAACAAATGTACCATCTCCACTTGTTGACCAATTTAAACTACTAAAATTAGTAGCATTTGCTGAATTCACAACATAATTTGATCCTTCACATATTACTTTTGCAGTTGCAGGAATAACACTAAAACTAACCGTTGGTTTTGGTACAATCGTAATTTGTGTTGTTGTTCGCGCAGGTACCGAAGTAGAACATCCGGGAGAAAGTGGATTAGCAGTCAAACTAAATGTTACAGTACCCGATTCACTTGCACCAGACATATAACTAGCTGAAATACTATTTGAATTTTTTAAATTATTAACATTTCCCCCACTTTCAATTTGCCATAAAACCGAACTAGAATTAGGAGCTGAAGCATTAAAATAGAATGTATCGCCTTGACAGATAATTTGAGGCAATCCATTATCAGCTATAGCTTGCGGTTTTTTCTGAATGGTCAATACCATATTGTCAGTTACCGCTGTACAACCAGGCTGAGTTCCAGTTATAATTAAAGTAACTGAAGTTGCTGATGGACTAGGAGTATAAATAGGTTTCGTTTGATTAATATCATTAAAAGTACCAGAGGCTGCCGACCATGAAATTACAGCGTTAGAACTTGAAGCTGTATTTAATGTATAAGTTTGTCCCTCACAAATTGTTGCATCTAAACCAGCCGAAACTATTGGTTTAGGATTGATAGTATAATTAATAAATTGCTCTACATATTGAGTAGGGTCACAACCATTTTTATTATATACCCTTAAACGGAAAATAATAGTTTGATTCATATCCGAAACACTAGGGGTATAATGTGGATTTTGAATAGCGGTATCGTCAAAACTTCCTAATCCATTAGTTGTAATCCATTCAATAATCCCTGCATTTTGAATACTACCCGTAATAGAAATAGGGGTATTAACATCTCCACATACCACCTGATCGCTATAATTTACAATTGGTTTTTTAGTAATTGAAATAACAGTTTGTGAGGTTACCGTTGTACAAGGAAAATTCCCATTAGCTTCCAAAGTAATAGTAACTGTACCATTTATTTTATCTTGAACCCCTGGTGTATAAGTAGGTGCAATTGTAGTACCATTAGTGAATTGACCATCACCTGAAGTCTTCCATACAAAAGAAGCTGTATTTGTATCTTTCGAAGAACCTACTACAATATAATCCGAACCCTCGCAAATTGTAGTATTTGCTGGTCCAGCACTAATAACTGGTTTCTTGATAATGGTTACATTTACTGTTGCTTGATCAATAGCACAAGCACTTCCAGAACTTGCTTTTAAAGTAAATTGTATTGGAGCAGTATAATTGGCTACATCAGCCGCACTAGGAGTATAGGTTGGTGTGGCCGAATTAGCTGGAGTCAAAGTTCCTGTTATATTAGTAGGTTTAGTCCAAGCATACGTAGTTGTATTGATAGATGCAGCACCATTTAATTGAACTCCATTAGTATCACAAGTTGAAACAGCTAAACCTGCATTAGCAATTGCTTGTTTTTGAATCGTAATAGGGAAATCAACAGGAGTTTGAACCACACCACATTTATTTGTAAGTGTATGTCGAACTGTAGCTGTACCAGCCAAAATTCCGGCAGCTGTTGGGGTAAATTCTACTTTTGTGTCGGAAATAATATTCAGATTTCCTGCATTAGCAGGTACTACTTCCCAAACGATTGCATCATAATCATTAGTAATTGCAGCTTCAATAAACACATTAGTTTGTGTTTCACATATTGTTGAAGAACCCGTTGTGATAGCTGATGTTGGATCAGGTTGTACCGTAACAATTACATTACTTGATTTTTTACAACCTGTATTCATCACTGTTTCTACTAATGTATACATTGTAGTTACTCCTGGATTTACAGTAGGATTAGCACCTGACAACAGTGGTCCTGCTGGTACACTACTCCATGAATAGGTTGATCCCGTAACTGAATTAGCTCCAATAGCTATTGAATTACCTTCGCAAATTGTAGTGTTTGAAACCACAGCTGCTGCTGGAAGTGGATTAGTTGAAACTGTAAAAGTTCCCGAAACAATACAGGTATTTGCTGGATCTTTCGGAGAAATTGTTAAAGTAATATCTTCTTGATACGCTTGATCAAAAAGAATTGATATAGTAGAAAGTAGATTATTGGTTAATGTTCTTCTATTAGAAGTCCACTCATAATTATACGCTGAATTTTGAGGAGTTGTTCCAAAAACTTTCGTTTCCCCAATACAAGCTAATTGATTTGTTAATACAGGAATTACTGGTGTATCCTTAACAGTAATAGTTGATGGAACTGTTGTGGCCACTTGAGTACAAACTCCGTTTTCAACAACGGCTCTAAAAGATGTTGTCATACTCAATGCAGGAACTACATAACTATTTAAATTAGCAGTACCCGCAATATCTATCCAGCTCGATCCTCCATTTGTTGATTCTTGCCATTTAACAACACTACCATTAATACCTGAAAGAGTAATTGTTCCTCCCAAAGTATTCTTACAAACCGAAGAAGTTAAAGAACTTAAGGCACCTGCATTACTAGGAGAATTTACTGTGATTAAAGCTGGTACAGAATATTGAATACTAGAAACTCCACTTTGAACAACAGCCCTAAAATACAAAGAAGTAGTCAAATTTGAAGTGGTATAAATATCAATAGAAGAAGTATTAGCTATATCAGTCCAAGAAGAATTATCAACAGAAGATTGCCATTTTAAAACACTTCCAACATATCCTGTTAATTTTAGATTTGCAGTACTACCCGAACAAATTGTTGAAGGACCAACCGCATTGACAATTCCTGCATTTGTGGGAGAATCTACTGTAATTATTGCAGTAGCTCTTGAACTTTCACAACTACCCAAAGTTTCTGACGCATAATAATTTCCAGAAACAAGAGTCGTTAATGGATTTAATACAAGTCCTCCATTTTGAGCCGAATACCATTTAATAGTACCGGACGGAACTTGTAAATCGGATACTTTAGCGCCAGTTACAAAAAACTGAGGCGATACTACAACTGGTTGGGAAGGAGTAAATGGTTGATCTGCAATGACTACATTTGATGAAGCTACTGAAATACAATTCGTTGCAATATTTTTAACTGTATAGTTATAAGTTCCAGGAATTAAACCTGAAATAACCGTAGAACTCCCTGAACCCGAGATAGTAGCACCTAAATTTGAGGTTAATGTCCAATTACCCGATGGTAAATTATTCAAAGTAACACTTCCAGTAGCTACTGTACACGTTGGTTGTACAATTGTTCCAACGATTGGTGCTGATTGAACTGGTACTGCATTAATGGTAACTGAAGCAGAACTAGTAGAGGTACAAAACCCATTAGAAACTGTAAAACTATAGGTTCCTGGCTCCAAATTAGTTATAGAATAAGTACTCGTTGAGTTATTATAAATTTCAGTACCTGCAACTACAGCAGGGGTTCGTATTACTGTCCAACTGGTAGTTGGCAAATTATTAAGCTGTAAACTTCCCGAAGGGGAAGCGCAAGTTGGATTAACAACAGAACTTATTGTTGGGGTTGCTGGAGTTGGATTAACTGTAACTGCAAAACTTCCTCTTGTACTTTCACAACCATTAATAGTTTGACTTAAAAAATAAGTAGTTGTTCCCACAGTAGTCGTACTTGGAATTGGTGCTGTTGTAGATCCTGTTCCTCCCGTAGCAGTGGTATACCAATTTATTGTTCCACCAACTGAAGGCGTTGCAGACAAAGAAGTAGCTGACGTAAATTGACAAATTGCAATTGGACTTGTATAAATTGGAAGGGTTGGAATAGCCTTAGTTATAACCTCAATACTTGCTCTTGCACTTTCACAACCTGTAGTAGAATTAACTTGACTTACATAGTAAGTAACAGAACCTACAGTATTAGTACTCGGAGTTATAGCAGTAGTAGTTGCTGTTCCTCCTGTAGCAACTGTGTACCATCTTAAAGTATGTCCAGCAGAAGGTGAAGCAGTTAAAGGACTTGCAGTTGTGTCTTTACAATAACTAACCGATGGAGTTACTGTAGGAGCAAGAGGTAATGAATTGACTGTAACTGAAATTAAGGAACGTGAACTTTCGCAACCATACGTATTCGTTTCACTTACATAATAAGAGGTAGTACCTGAACTTGCCGTATTAGGTGTAGGCGAAGACAAAATTGCAACACCCCCAGATGAAGAAGTGTACCATTTCAAAGTATTACCTGTGATTGTCGAAGTCGATAAAGTAGTAGCTACATCTCCCAAACAATATGTCAACGGACTATTTACATTTGGTGATAAGGGTGTAGGGTTAACCAAAATATCAATTTTTGTTCTTCCACTTTCGCAACCATTTATAGTTTGGCTTACATAATACGATGTTGTGCCAACATTAGTTGTACTTGGTGTTGGAGCTGTTAGAGATCCTGTGCCTCCAGTAGCAGTAGTATACCATTTTAATGAACTTCCAGAAGCTATTAATGGACTTGCTATTTGATTCTGGCAATAATTTATAAAATTAGTTGTAATAGGATTAGCTGGAATTGCATTAACAACAACCTTACTATTGACTCTAGGCCCTTCACAACCATTCACTATTTGGCTAACAAAATAATTTAATTCTGTTGCTATACTAGTATTGGGCGTTGGGGCTGATGTACTTGCAGTTCCTCCAGAAGCAACTGTATACCATTGCAATGCCGTTCCTGTAGCAGAAAGAGCAGAAGATGTTTCGCCAACACAATAATTAATAGGACTGGTCACGAGTGGTAAACCTGGTAAAGATTTCACTGTAACCACAAGTGAAGCTCTTGGTCCTTCACAACCACTTATAGTTTGACTTACATAATAGGTAGCTATCCCTGCAGTGGTAGTAATTGGTGTTGGAGCTGTTGCAGTTGAGGTTCCTCCTGTCGAAACTATATACCAATTTAAAACTCCTCCTAATGAAGGTGTTGCTGTTAAAGGAACTGCCGTTTCATTTTGACAATAGCTAACTGCTGAGGTAATTGGTAATAATGGAATAGAATTTACAACAACTGTAGCTGAAGCATTTACAAAAGAAGTACTTTGACATCCCGATAAAGTTACTGAAACTAAATCTAATGTTTGATTAGAGGTGGCATTAAGAACATTAACTATAGCAATACCACTGCTATTCAATACTACATTTACATTGGATCCTGAACCTATTTTGTATACAACCGTCGAATTTGGTGTTCCATAAATTGTAAATACAGCATTATTTCCTGAACATATTGGAGATATTGCACTAACTGAAGCTGATGGAATAGCATTAACTACTACTTGTACTGCTTTAGTATTAACACACCCATTAGAATCTGTACCTGTAACGGTATAAACTGTATTTGAATTAGGACTAACATTAATGCTAGCTGATGAAGACAATCCTGCTCCCCACTCGTAAGATTGAGCACCTGAAGCTGTCAAAGTTGTAGGCGTACCGTTACATACAGTTGTATTTCCTGAAATAGTTACAATTGGTAAAGGATTAACTTGTACTGTAAAAGTTTCTGTTTTTTTACATCCATTACTATTTGTACCTGTTACAGAATATGTAGTATTAGAGGTCGGGTTTACAGTTATAAAGGTAGCAGTACTACTCGTATTCCATAAATAAGAATCAGCACCAGATATAGATAAGGTTGTCGATTGACCGCTACAAACCGAAGTATTTCCAGATTTTGATAAAACTGGCAATGCATTTACGGTTAAAGTTGATGAATTTGATACTACCACCCCATTAGTATCCGTAATATCACATGTGTAGGAAGCAGTGTCGCCACTACTAACATTTGCTAAAGTTAAAACAGCAGCTGTAGAACCCGATACATTTCCCCCATCTACTAATGGCACTCCATCTTTTTTCCAAGAATAGATTAAAGTACCTGCTCCTGTTGCAGCCACTGAAAAAGTAACCGTACTACCCACACAAGCAACTTGTGAAGTCAATGGTTGGGTTATTATAATTGGATTTGAAAAACCGTTTATGCCTGAAGAAATTGAAAAATCTATTAAATTAGAGTTATTTAATTTTCTATCGAAGTTAGATACACCTATCGTATAATCATCCGATTTACTTTCTTTTGAAAAAGAAGAAACACTAACTAATACACACAATGCAATTAGAACAGACTGAAATTGGTGGGGTTTTTTCATACTTTTTTTTGTAATTTATTTCAATATTGAATCTATCAGTTAAAACACTAGAATAAATGTTTGAAAGACTAAATTAATTCTGCATTTTAACTTTTAAACTCTATAATTTGACTAAATTACTTTTTATCAATGGCTCATTACTATTTTTTACCAATGATTAAAAAAATAATACTCATGAATTAAAGTTTTCAACATTTTTTTGTTAATAACTTCACAAAAAAAAGCGTCTTATTTGTAAGAATAAGACGCTTAAATTGATTGAATATATAACTATAAAATATAGTCTGTATTGATAAAGTTAGACTCCTTACTATTCAATAATTCTTGTAAAATAGCATTATTGTAATCATTGTCTTTAGAAGCAACAAAGGTTCTAATCGAGAAGGAACGCAAGGCATCATGAATACTCAAGGTTCCTACTGCAGAATCTTTACGACCTGTAAATGGGAATACATCTGGTCCTCTTTGACAAGAACTGTTCAAGTTTACTCTACAAACTAAATTAACCAATGTGTCAATTAGTGGTGCAATAGTTTTAATATCTTTTCCAAACAAACTCACTTGCTGTCCATAATTCGACTCCGCCATATCATTCAATGGCTCTTGAATGTCTTTGAACGAAATTACCGGCACTACTGGACCAAATTGCTCCTCATGATACACTCGCATTTTTTTGTTGACAGGATATAAAACCGCTGGAAATATAAAATTGTCGCTATGTTCCCCTCCTTTTGCATTCAAAATTTGAGCACCATTCGATTTTGCATCGTCAATTAATTCCTGAATATAAGCCGGTTTTTCTTTTTCAGGAAGCGGTGTCAATAGAACACCTTTTTCCCATGGATTACCAAAAGCCAGCGCATCTACTTTAGCAGCAAAACGAGTATTGAACTCTTGTGCAATCGATTCGTGAACGTACAACACTTTCAAAGCCGTACAACGCTGACCGTTGAAAGACAATGAACCAATGATACATTCTTGAATAGCCAAATCCAAATCGGCGTCTGGTAAAATAATAGCTGGATTCTTCGCTTCTAATCCTAAAATCAAACGCAATCTATTTTTATTAGGATGTTGGTCTTGCAAAGCAATAGCGGATGTACTGTTTCCAATCAATGCTAAAACGCCTACTTTACCTGATTTCATAATTGGTGTAGCTACTTCTCTACCTCTACCATAAATAATATTAATAGCTCCTTTTGGAAAACTACTTCTAAAAGCTTCTAAAAGCGGAGATAACAATAAAACACCGTGTTTTGCAGGTTTAAAAACCACCGGATTCCCCATAATCAAAGCTGGAATCAATAACGAGAACGTTTCATTCAAGGGATAGTTGTATGGTCCAAGACACAAGACCACTCCTAAAGGTCCTCTACGAACCATGGCATGAATGCCTTGCACTTTACTGAAATGCGCGCTTCGACTATTCAATTCTTTCAAACTATCAATCGTGTCGTAAATGTACTCTACCGTTCTGTCAAATTCTTTTTCAGAATCGCCAAGGGTTTTTCCAATCTCCCACATTAATAATTTTACTACTTCGGCACGAGTTTCTTTCATTTTAGTAACAAAATCTTCCATGCACTTAATACGATCCACTACCTTCATAGTAGGCCACAAACCTTGACCGTTGTTGAACGCTAAATCAGCAGCTTCAACTACTTCCAAAGCTTCTTTTTCTCCCATAGCCGGAATTGTTCCTAACAAAGTAGGTGCATATGCTGACGTAGAAGAAATAGTGGAATAAACTGGTGTCGTAGTACCAGTCCATTTTTTTAATTCACCATTAACTAAATAGGTATCTTGAGTTAAAGGAGAAGTAATTTGAAATTCTTGAGGAATTGTACTCATAGTAGGTTATTGTGTTGTTATAGTAAATTAGGGTAATTTTTGTACAGAATTAAGGCTCAACAATATCGCCTTCCCATTCTAAAATACCCCCCATTAAGTTGTAGGTGTTTTCAAAACCCAATTCGTTCATAATTGC
>JACCDV010559661.1_pt1 | contig 43407 bp, 29 predicted proteins | sample 7446131 | NCBI WGS metagenome assembly JACCDV01 (sample SAMN15323448, study PRJNA562643) | freshwater metagenome | isolation source: river surface water | place: USA:Blue River Watershed | collected 2017-08-17
CGAAGACCATTTGCAACAGGGCATTGTCATTGCGCACTTTCCATTTGACATCCAGTTCCAAATATCCAGGGGGAAATACAATCACCCGCATGCCCGGATCCATCGCTTCATACAACTGATTCAAGTGTTCGGTATCGTAAAGGGGAATTCCTGCAAAAAACCCAATCCTTCGATCTATAAACCGAACGACTCCCTTGCCATAAGCAAAGGAAGCGGAGCCTGAATTTAAAGCGGTCCAAATGGGATTGTCTAAAGGATGGTGCATGCTTGAAATGGAAAATCAAATCCGATTAAAAAGCCAACTTAGTAAAGAAAACCGAGCTGATTTACTTCTATTGAAATTTTTAAGGAGCTCAAAACCTCTTTTACAGCAAATTAAATCCTCCTTTTACCAACACCACTACGGTAGAATCTAAAGCCGTCTCCGTGGAAATTGCCCGGTAATGCTTGCCTTTTGCTCCTGGAGTTACCTTGATCTTTTGTAAGGTAAAGGCGCCAGCACTTTTTGATTTCTGAACCAAAATGTAATGGTCCTCCCCTACTTCAATAATTGACTCTTCGGGCACAGCCAAAGACCGCTGGGGATCCAACTGAATGCGTGCTTGCAAAAACATGCCTGGAGTCAATTTCGCTTCCTCCTTTTCATCCAGCAGGTCTGCATGCACGTTGATCTGTCGCTGGGCATTGATGGACTTGCCCACAACTTTTATCTTTGCCTTGAGCACCTCATTCGGACTATCTGGGCTTGTAAATTCGACTACTTGACCGATATGAACCTTGCTCGCATCCTTTTCAAAAAGAACCAACTCCACATGTATGTGTTCCTTGCTCATCAAGGTAAGCGCCTTTGCCGCAGGTGGCAAAAACTGACCCGGAACCGCCAGCACCTCTTCCACAAATCCTGAGATCGGCGAGGGAATTGAAATTTTACTCCGCATGGTAGCTGGTGTCAACCCATCTGCATTGATCCCCAGCATGGCCAATTGCTTTTTCAAACTCTGTGCTTTTGCCGAGGCCGCATCGTAGTCCGCAGCAGCTTTTAGAAAATTTTTCTGTGATGAGATCTGCTCTTGCGCCAAGGTCTTTTGTCTTTCCCATTCCGCTTTGAGGTAAGCCAACTGGCTATTTATCTCCAGAAAATCTTGTTGCAAACGAAGAAAATCAGGATTCTCCAGCGTAAACAAGACTTCTCCCTTTCGAACTTCTTGTCCTTCGATCAACTTCAAATCTTGAACATATCCCCCAAAGTAGGTGGTGATCTCTCGCATCCCCTCTACTGGAATTTGCACAGTTCCCTGAACTTGAATTTCCTCAGAAAAATCGCCCGTATGTACTGGGCCCCACTCCATCTTCATGGTTTTGAACTGCTCTTCGGTCAGCTCTAATTCTGTGGTTTGCTCGGGCGCTTCGCTGACCTCAATCCCTCCGTCTGAAGAATCGTTTTTTGAACAGGAGGCAAGCAAAAACAACCCAAAAATTAGCCCTGCTGAAAAGAATAGTTTTCTAGATTTCATGAGATAGTGAAGTAAATAAGTTCGAGTTGATTGAGTAAATAATCCCGCTTGGCTTGTAGGTACTGTAGGTCTAGGGATTGCGAATTTTCGATAAGTTGCACGTACTGGATAAAATCAATCTCTCCTTCAGCAAAGGAGCGAATGGCCTGCTCACGCAACTGGTCACCCAATTGCTTTCCTTCCGTCTCGTAGTACTGAATGACAGACAGCTGCTGGGCTAAAGTAGATTGAAGTACGCGAGATTGACTTTCTAAGCGAGATTGAAAATTGACTGCCTCTAACTCCAGTTGTTTCTGCACGCTTTTGCTAGATTTCACCTTAGCAGATTGGGCACCGAAAAATAGCGGGATACCCAACCCCACTTCAAAACCAGGATAAATTTTTGAGCCCGCAGCAAGGTTTGTTCCTCGGAATAAATTGACCTTCACATCAGGTAGAAATGCCTGCTGCTCCACTCGAGTTTGGAACAATGCCTGTTGCTTGCCTGCCTCGTACCAGGAAATTCCGGGATGTCCCTCCTGAGAATTCACATCGGCTAAAATCACAGGTTTGGAGGAAATAGTGAGCTCACCCTCAGCCTCACCCTCCCACTGGATCAGGCTGGCCAATTGAATCAAAGCCTTCTTTTTTTCACTTTGAGCCTCCGATTTACGAAGACCTATTTCTTTTTGTTTACTCTCGGCCGTCAGCTTTTCAAGCAGCGTAGCATCGCCCGTTTCTAATCGCCTTGAAGCCGCTCGAGCAAAAGAAACATACAGACTATCTAGATAGTCAAACCTTTTCTCCAATTCCATCCAATACTGGGCCTGAACATAAACGCTGCTTACTTCCTTCTTTAGCGCACGCACATCCAACTCTAGCCGGGCTTCTTCCTGTCGCTGGCCTGCTTTTAAATAATTCTTTTGGGTAGCATAGATACTGGGGAATTCAAGACCTTGTCGGATGCCCCAAACCCGGTTGAACACCCCGTTTTCAGCAATGTCGTTTTGATCCTGCGCACGATACACTTCCGTTCGTCCCAGGTTCCAGGCTGTACCAGTCATGGCCTGAACCGACTCCAGTCGCTTTTGGGAGGCCTGTAAGCGTGGGTTTTGCTTTTCGGCACGTGTAAGCGCTTCCTCCAAAGTCAATTCCTTAGTATCCTGAGCCCAGGAAAAAGCAAGTGGAGCAAGAAGAAACAAAAGAACCAATGCTCCTTTATTTGGAAGCGGTACGGTAGTATTCGTTTTTCTAGAATTGAACAAGACATAAAGCACAGGGAGTACCACCAAGGTAAGGAGAGTGGCAGAAATAAGGCCGCCCACAACCACAGTAGCTAGTGGACGCTGCACTTCTGCCCCGGCGGAACCAGATAGCGCCATCGGCAAGAAGCCTAAGGCTGCTGCCGAAGCAGTCAGGAGGACGGGGCGCAAGCGCTCGGCAGCGCCTACCGTCACGAGTTCGCGAAGGGAAGTAAATCTAGAAGCCATGGATTTAAAGTGTTCAATCATCACAATGCCGTTGAGAACCGCAATACCAAATAGGGCAATGAATCCTACTCCAGCAGAAATACTGAAAGGCATGTCCCGAATCCAAAGCAAGACCACGCCTCCGATGGCGGAAAATGGAATCGCTGTGTAAATCATAAAAGCATCGCGAGCGGAAGAAAAAGCGAAGTACAACAGCACAAAAATCAAGATCAGCGCGATGGGCACAGCTATCAAGAGCCTGTTTCTGGCCTGCTGCAAATTTTCAAATTGACCTCCGTAATCCACTCGGTATCCCTCAGGAATGTTGACTTTGGTTTTTACAATCGCTTGAATGTCATCTACTACGGACTGGAGGTCACGATTTCGGACATTGACTCCTACCACGACCCTGCGCTGGGTATTGTCGCGCGAAATTTTTGCGGGTCCCTTGGTGTAACTGATTTTTGCTAGTTCTGACAAGGGAATACTTCCTCCCATAGGGAGTTGAATGGCGGCATTCTCGAGATGCTCGATGTCTTTTCGATAGGGTTCATCAAAACGGACTACCAAATCGAATTGCTTTTCACCCTCAAAGACTGTTCCTGCACTTAATCCCGCAAAGCCCATGGTCACGACTTGGTTGATCGCCTCCACATTTAAGCCATACTTGGCGATTTTGGCGCGGTCGTATTCAATTTTCATCTGGGGAAGTCCATCCACTTTTTCAAGTATGATGTCTGCCGCTCCTTCTACTCCCTGAATGGCTGCTTCAATTTCCTCAGCGGTTTGCAGCAACACATCCAAGTCCTCTCCCACCACCTTGATGGCCAAATCAGCACGAACACCCGTAATCAACTCGTTGAAGCGCATCTCGATCGGCTGGGTAAATTCATAGTCCAGACCAGGAATAGCTTCCAATGCTTTTTTAAATTCCTCTGCCAACTCATCCTTGGTCTCTACAGTGGTCCATTCGCTTGGAGGATGTAGCGTCACAATCACATCACTCTCCTCCATGGACATGGGATCCGTTGGGATTTCGGCTGCTCCGATGCGCGTCACTACCTGCTTGACTTCAGGGAATTTCATCAAAATTCGCTCCATCTCGGTAATGGTCTCTACCGTATTGGTGAGGGTAGTACCCGTCTTAAGTACGGGCTGAATTACGAAATCCCCTTCATCCAAAGTGGGAACAAACTCGGAACCCATGCTTGAAAAAATCAGAATAACGCCCACTAGAAGACTCAATGATGCGATCAAAACCGCTTTGCTGTGGTCTAGAGCCCAATGCAAAACCGGCTTATACACTTGATTTAAAAAATTAAGTAATCGGACCGAAATGTTTTTGGGTCCTGGTACGCTGGACTTGAGAAAAATGGCAGAAACTACGGGTACATAGGTAAGCCCTAGGATCATCGCCCCAATCAAAGCAAAGCTAAACACCTCTGCCATGGGACGGAACATTTTGCCCTCCACCCCAGAAAGGGAGAGAATGGGAATGAAAACAAGTATAATGATGATCTGCCCAAAAATCGCGGAATGCATCATCTTAGAAGATCCAGTGAAGGAAATCTTATCTTTTTCGAGCTGCTTATCTTGTTTGGAAAGCCCAACAAAAGCCGCTGAAGATTTGCTAAACTGAAAGGCAATGAACTCCACAATGATGACTGCACCATCGATGATGATTCCGAAATCTATGGCACCCAAACTCATCAAGTTGGCATCTACCCCAAACAAATACATCATGGACAAGGCAAACAACAAGCTCAAAGGAATGACAGAGGCCACCACTAGTCCCGAGCGGAAATTGCCTAGCAACAAGACCACCACAAATACCACGATCAGGCAGCCCAAAACAAGATTCTCCACAATGGTAAACGTCGTGCGGCCAATCAACTCAGACCGATCCAAAAATCCATTGATCACAATCCCTTCTGGAAGTGTGGTTTCCATTTCTGCAATTCTAGCTTTAACGCGGTCAATGGTGCCTTTACTATCTGCACCTTTGAGCATCATCACCTGCCCCAAGACCTTCTCTCCTTGGCCATTGGCAGTGATGGCTCCAAATCGATTGGCATGGCCAAACTTCACCTCGGCCAGGTCCCGAACGTAAATGGGACTTCCATTGCGGAGCTCCACCACGATGTTTTCAATGTCCTCCAAACTCTTGACTTGACCTTCCCCACGGATAAAGAAGCTTTCGTTGGTTTTTTCAATGTAGCTGCCGCCAGCGATGGAATTGTTTTGCTGCAGCACGGCGTAAACAGCTGCCAAGTCCACCTCCATCGCTTTGAGTCGCTCAGGATTGATGGCTACTTCGTATTCTTTCAGATAGCCACCCCAGGTATTGACTTCGATGACTCCTTCAATGCCAGAAAGGTTTCTTCTGACCACCCAGTCTTGGATAGTTCGCAGGTCGGTAATGCTGTACTGATCCTCGTAACCTGGCTTGACGTCGATGATGTATTGGTAGATTTCACCCAAACCCGTCGAGATGGGTCCCATGATGGGTTTACCAAAGCCCGCAGGAATGCGTTCCTCAGCAATCTTGAGTCGCTCTGCAATCAGTTGCCTCGGCAGGTAAGTACCCATGTCCTCCTCAAAAACCAAGGTGACTACAGATAGACCAAACTTTGAAATGGATCGAATCTCCTTGATGCCCGGAAGGTTGGCCATTTCCAGCTCAATGGGATAGGTGAGAAACTTTTCGACATCCTCGGTCGCTAAATTTCGAGAGGTCGTGATGACCTGCACCTGGTTGTTGGTCACATCTGGAACTGCACCAATGGGCAGATTGGCTAAGGAATAAATTCCAAAACCAACCCATGCTGCAATAAACAGGGCAACTAAAAATTTATTGGAAATACTCCACTGTATGATCCGGTCAAGCATAAGTCCTAGGCTAGGGTAGTGTACAAAATTCCAATACCCCCCTTAGGACTAACTTAGTCCATTCTTAATTTTTCCTTAAGAAGTCTCGATGAAGTCCAAACGGAAGGTGCTCCCCTTCCCTTTTTCACTGCTTACCGACAAGCTGATGGAAGATTCTTGAGCCAATTTTTTGACGATCGCCAAGCCCAAACCGGTACCCGGAATTCCATGGTCTAATGCTTCTTGAACCCTAAAAAAAGGATCGAAAATCTGCTCCAAGTACTCCGAAGCAATGCCGGTACCCGAATCTACTACTTCTATAAATGCCTCTTTTTCTTTGCCAACCCGAAGGATTACCTCCCCTCCAGGTTGGGAATACTTTACGGCATTCTCCAGGAGATTTTGCAAAATCATCTCCAAGGACTTCTCATTGGCGCACACGTAAATGGGAAGGCTCACCAAGGACTCAAATTTGATCTGCTGTGACTGCTCTGCAGAAATCGTGTCCGCCAATTCTTCCAGAAAAGTGATGAGTTCCACTTCCTCTTTAACCAAATTCTTTCCATTTTCCACCCGAGCCAAGGCCAGCAACTGGTCCAGCATGGCACTCATCCGGTCAATGCTCACCAAGGCAGTTTTTACTTTCGTCTCGTACTCTTCAGCCGATCTTGGCTTACGAATCAATACTTCTAAAGTTCCTCGCAAAACAGCTAGTGGGGTACGCAATTCGTGGGAAGCATCCGAAGTAAACTGCTTCTCCCGTTGCATGGCCTGCTCCAAACGTCCCAATAAACTATTGATGGCCCGAGTCAACTGCCCTATTTCATCGTTGGTACCGGTTTCGGGAACACGCTCATTGAGATTTTGCTGAGTGATCTGATTGGTCTTCAAACTGATTTTCTCCAAGGGCTCTATGCTCTTGCCAGCGAGGTAGCGCATGCTCAAGTAGAGCGAAACGAGTATCAAAGGATAAATCAAAAGCAGGACATTCCGCAGATTATCTAGGAGTTCACGGGAATCTTCAAAGGACTTCGCCAATAACAAGTAGCCTTCTTGCTTGCCTGCGTTCAGTAGAGGAATCTGACGCTGCCGCACCTCACGGGAACCGATTTTTTGGGTCCATGCCTCTTCAGCTTTTGCTTTTTCGGGAGAAAAGGTGAGGTGATTTTCTCCCAAATTGGGAGATCGATCCATGGAATTCCCTTCCAAATCGACGATTTCGATGAAAATTGGGTTCAATTGGAGTTGCGTATGCTCCATCTGCTTCCATTCATTCAGGTACAGAAACCGGATTTTGCCATCAACTAAAAAAATCTCGCCTTTGTGTTTATCCAGCTCTAGTTGGAGTTCCTGGTCAATGTTCCGAACTACAGTAAAGTTGGCTACCAGATAAATCAGGAGAAATACCAGCGAGAAGATCAGGGCTGTGACCCAAGTCAGTCTTCTCGCAATCCGTTCTTTGTAGGAGGTATTCATAATTCTTTGGCCATGTACCCTACCCCACGGATGGTTTGTATGTAGTCTTCCCCTTTCTTTAACTGGAGCTTTTTTCTCAAGGAATTGATAAACACATCGATGATGCCCGTGTTGTAGTCAAAATGAATGTCCCAGACACTTTCAATAATTCGGGTTCGTCTGCAGACCTTATTTTTGTTGCGCACGAGGTACTCAAGGAGAGCAAATTCCTTTTGTGTCAGCTGAACTTCCTTTCCTTCCAAAAGGACCAGGTGTTTTTCTGGTTCCAGGACAATGGGACCAAGGGTCAGTTTTTCCTCAGTTTGAACAGAGTTACGCATCTGAACACGAATACGGACCAGAAGTTCTTCAAAATGAAAGGGTTTTTTGATGTAATCGTTCGCCCCATTTTGCAATCCAAAGACCGTTTCATCCACGGTATCCTTGGCCGTTAAAAAAATGATGGGTGTGGCCGGATACTCCTTGCGAAACTGTCTTGTAAGTTCGATGCCACTTATTCCCGGTACCATCCAGTCTAGTAAGAGTAAATCGTAATTTCCGGAAAGGGCCAGTTCCAAGCCCACCTTCCCATTGTCTGCCACATCCACGGCAAAGGCTTCTTCTTCCAATCCCTGTTTAAGGAAATTGGATATCCCTTGCTCATCTTCTACTACTAGGATTCTCATGCTGTAAATTTTCCCTATTTTTTGGAAAATCCACGATATCCGCACAAAAAAAGTCAAGGTACTGCAACCTCCTGGAGGTTGTTTACCCTAGGGTAAAGACGTTAGATAGCCTCCTTTGCTCCTTTTGGATTGCTCTTCTTCTTGCGCTTGTTCCACCAAATCAAGGTTCCGGTGATGGGAAGAGAAGTTGCAATCGCACAGGCTACCGCCCATAAAAACTTGGTGAACTTTCCGAAAATCTCTCCCGTGTGGAGGGCCTTCACCGACTTTCCAATCTGCTGACGAACCGGAAGTTCTCTGAAAAGTACCTTCTCCTTTAATTCCAAGGTTTCTACATTCAACTTCAGTTGATCTGCTCCCGCTCTCGCAAAAAAGCCTGTTCGAGACTTGCTCACCGCAAGATCCCCTTGCGGTTCTTCGGGCAAGGTAAGTTTGACCACCCCAGCATAGTTCAAGTGCTGATTCGCTGCCGTGAGGGCTTCATCAAGAGAGATGATTTGAGGTTCAGGGATAGCGGTAGAATCTTCCACAACCTGCTCGCTGGCATTTGATTCTTTGGATTTATCCTCCTTCTTCTCCTCTTTGGGCGCTTGGTAGGTATCCCAGGTCTTTTGCCAACCCGTCTTGTACCATCCAAAGGACCAGTAGGGACCCGTCACGGACATGATAAACAGTGCGAGGATCGAGTAAAAAGCCAAAGTATTGTGCAAGTCATGGTTGATCCGCTTCCAATTGCCAGACCATTTGACGGTCAATCCCTGCTTCCAATTTTTAGCTTTTTTGGGAAGCCAAAGGAAAATTCCCGTAAGTACGCCCAACAGAAACAAGGAAGTGGCTATTCCATTGATCAAGCGACCCAATTCTTGGTTGGTCATGCTATCAAGTATGGGTGTCTCCACCTTGTCCAAAAGCAACCAGCGGTGCAAGGAAAAGACATAGCCCATAAACTCCTCAGAACTGGTTTTCTTGCTGTTGTCTGCCAAGACTTTTCCGGTGTAAGGATCTACAAAATAGGTGGTGGCTTTCTCTTCTCCCTCCATTTTAACTTGAAACTGTACCGTTCTGTCGGCTTCCGAGTAGGCAGTGACCCCCACCAACTTGCCTTCTTCTAGTGGTTGAAGTCCAGATTTTAGCTCCTCTAGTGTTTTGGGAGTACCTTGGGCGGAGACAAAATAGCGCTCAGAATCAAAAAATTCACGTATTTCCGTGTTGTAGACATACAGCGTCCCAGTGAAACATACCGCGATTACGATGACTGCGCTAAGCAAACCAGCATACAAGTGAATGTCGTTGAGGAATTGGCGGATGGGCTTCCACATAGCTGCTTATTTTTATTTGGAACAAATCTAAATAGTATTTTTATTTCTTCGAATACCTCTCCTACTTTTTTTTAATAAATTGCTGTCATACGTTGACAATCGCATCCCGAAATCGATGAACATCTCGCTGTTTTGGTATATTTAAAAAACTTTACCGCATATGAATCTGTCTAAACTTATTTTTCCAGCAGTACTTCTGTTTGCTCTATTTTCTTGTCAGGAAAAAAATCAAGGGCCTGATCCAAGACTTGAGCAGCCCGAACACTTCAAAAAACTATTGGAAGCACATGGAGATTGGAAGCAATGGGTGGATGCGAGGTCCCTATCTTATGCAATGGTGCATGAGACCACCTTGGAATGGGAAAATCATTACCTTGACCTCCATGATGGCAGGGTACGCATCGATGCAGACCTTTTTCAAGCAGGAAATGACGGGGAAAAAGTTTGGATAAGCCCCAATCGCCAAGCCTTTCCTGGAAATTCGGTTCGCTTCTACCACAACTTGTATTCGACATTTCTCAGTATTCCCTACACACTTACCGATACCTTGGTGACCATCACCCCATTGGATAACAGAGTATTTAATGGCATCAGCTACCCCACACTGGAAGCAAAAGTGAAAGACGGGAAACTTTTAGGACCCTCTAACCGCTATGAACTTTTGATCGACCCGACTACCGGGCAGTTGGCATGGGTGCTATTTGCGGTTACTTTTTATGACAAAGGAAATCAGGTGCAGGAAGCCTTGAAATACGAAGACTACCGCGATGCCGGTGGTCTGATCTTCCCACGCGTCATTACAGGTTACCAAATCGAAAATGACTCCAGTAAAAAAATCAGATACCAAACCAGCTTCTCGGATGTGTTTTTAGTCAAAGAAGAACTGGATAGTGATCTATTTGAAATGCCCAAAGGAGCTGTAAAGTCAAATTAAGATTGAGAACAGATTGAAAGCTGAACTTGATGCACACAAAAAAAGGAGACAAAAATTGTCTCCTTTTTTTGTGCTTTGCGACTCCTTAGGAAATCATTGAACCTGGAGAGGTCACCTCGTGTGGCTGGAGCAACTTGAGTTTGCCATCTTTATCGGCTGCCATCAAGATCATCCCTTCACTGTCGATTCCCATCATAGTTCGTGGAGCCAAGTTGATCAACATCGTCACTTGCTTGCCCACCAAAAATTGAGGGTCAAAATGCTCTGCAACTCCGCTCAAAACAGTTCGATGCCCAAGGCCAGTATCTACCTTCAGCTTGAGTAACTTCTTGGACTTTGGCATAGCCTCCACCTCAAGTACCGTCACCACGCGCATGTCTAGCTTTGCGAAATCATCGTAGGTAATTAACTCCTTCATTGCAGGAACGGGTAGTTCAGCAGCTTCATTCATTTTTTTAGCGTTTACAAGTTTCTGAATTTGTCTCTCGACTACTTCATCTTCAATTTTTTCAAAAAGCAGTCCAATTTCTCCCAAGGCTCGATTGGATTGAATCAAATTTCCATTTCCCGCATCTGCCCAGGTAGTGGCTTGCATCCCAAAGGTTCGGTACAGCTTTTGGGCAGTAAAAGGCAAGAAGGGCTCAGACAAAATGGCCAAATTGGCTGCTACATTCAAGGCAATATTGAGTATGGTCTGGGTGCGGGCTACATCTGTCTTGACTTCTTTCCAAGGTTCGGTGTCCGCCAAGTACTTGTTTCCCATTCGGGCCAAATCCATCATCAAGCTCTGGGCTTCTCGGAAACGGAATCGCTCAATGGAAGCCGCAATTTTCTCTGGAAAACCTTCTAGCTCCTGGAGAACTTCCTGATCAATTCCTCGCAATTCTCCTCGTGCAGGCACAATTCCATCAAAAAACTTTTGGGTGAGTACCACAGCCCGATTCACAAAATTGCCATAGATGGCCACCAACTCTGAGTTGGTTCTGGTTTGAAAATCCTTCCAAGTAAAATCATTATCCTTCGTCTCTGGCGCATTCGCAGTCAGCACATACCGAAGTAAATCTTGCTGCCCTGGAAATTCTTCCAAGTATTCGTGGAGCCACACGGCCCAATTTCGGGAAGTAGAAATCTTGTCTCCCTCCAAATTTAAAAACTCATTGGCAGGCACATTGTCCGGAAGAACATAGCCGCCATGGGTTTTTAAGATGGCCGGGAAGATGATGCAGTGAAATACAATGTTATCCTTGCCAATAAAGTGCACCAACTTGGTATCCTTGTCTTTCCAGTAGGGCTCCCAATCAATCCCTTTCTCTTTTGCCCACTCTTTGGTAGCGGATATGTATCCGATTGGAGCATCAAACCAAACGTAAAGCACCTTCCCTTTGGCACCAGGAAGTGGAACTGGAATACCCCAATCCAAATCTCGTGTCATCGATCGCGCTTGGAGCCCATCTCCTGCCTCTAGCCAGGAGCGGCATTGTCCTAGCACATTGTTTTTCCAATCGTCACCATGCTCCTCTAAAACCCATTTTTTCAAAAAATCTTGGTAGCGAGCCAAGTCCAAAAACCAATGGGTCGTGTCCTTCAGAATGGGAGTTCGCCCACTCAACTTGGATTTGGGATTGATCAAATCGGTGGGACTAAGCGAAGTTCCACATTTCTCACATTGATCCCCATACGCATGCTCGTTGCTGCATTTAGGACAAGTGCCTTCGATGTAGCGGTCAGCAAGGAACTGGTCTGCCTCCTCATCGTAGTATTGAGCGGTAGTTTGTTCGAGAAACTCCCCTTTCTGGTACAGATTCGTAAAAAACTCCTGGGCGGTCTCGTGATGGATAGGCGCAGAAGTGCGGGAGTAATGGTTGAAGCTAATCCCAAACTGCTCAAAGCTCCCCTTCATCATCTCGTGGTAATGATCCACGACCTGTTGAGGCGTCTTCCCCTCCTTGGCTGCCTTGATTGTAATCGCTACGCCATGCTCATCGGAACCACAGATGTAGGCCACATCTCTGCCTTGGGACCGCAAGTAGCGCACATAAATATCAGACGGAATGTAGCAGCCTGCTAGGTGGCCAATGTGAAGTGGTCCATTTGCATAAGGCAAAGCTGAGGTAACAGTATAGCGTTTAAATTTGGTATCGCTCATGTGGGTGTCGTATCGCTCCTAGAAAAAACAACTGCTTTTTCTGAAACTAGACTACAAAGATAGAAAATTCAAGGGAAGCCCGTAACCCAAGTAGGCTATAAAATCCTTACAACCGCATTTCCTTTTGGATTCGGAATCCATTCAAAAAAATGAAGGCATAATTCACTTCAAATCACAATTTCTTGAGCCTTAACCCTTATTTTTAGGGAAGAAATTTTAGCCTTGCATGACCCACGCTGAAGCCGCAACTCGGATCCAAGAACTCACCCAACAGCTCAATTACCACAACCAGCTGTACTACCAAGAAAGCCGTACAGAAATCTCTGATTACGAATTTGATCAGCTATTAGAAGAGTTGATCCGCTTGGAAAAAGCATTTCCCGACTTACTTCAGTCCGATAGCCCTAGCCAGCGCGTGGGAGGCACCATCACCAAAGAATTTCAGACAGTTGCCCACGAGTCACGCATGCTGTCCTTGGGCAATACCTACTCGGCAGAGGAGTTAACCGCTTTTGATGAGCGCATTGTCAAAGGTTTGGGCGATACCCATTACGAATACTTCTGTGAAATGAAGTTTGACGGGGTAGCCATCTCTCTCGTCTACGAAAATGGACAGCTCGTCCGGGCGGTAACCCGTGGCGATGGCACCAAAGGAGACGATGTCACAGCAAATGTGAAGACCATCCGAAACATCCCTTTGCAGGTACAGGGAGCGTCCATTCCAAGTCGTTTTGAGGTTCGTGGTGAGATTTTTTTACCCCTCAAGGAATTTGAAAAAATTAATGCGGAGCGGGAAGCCAAGGGCGATGCCCTTCTTGCCAACCCACGAAATGCGGCTTCAGGCACTCTCAAAATGCAGGACAGCAGCGTGGTGGCCAAGCGTAGACTCAACTGTTATTTCTACCAGCTATTGGGAGATGAATTGGAAGTCAATCAACACGATCAAGCGATTCACCTGTTGGAAAAATGGGGATTCAACGTGTCCCCTACCTACCAAAAGGCAAAAACCATCCAAGAAGTATTTACCTACATTGAATCTTGGAGAGAAAAACGATTTGAATTGCCCCTAGACACCGATGGGGTTGTGATCAAAATCAACGACTACCAGCAACGGGAAGAACTGGGCTTTACTGCAAAAAATCCACGCTGGGCGATTGCTTACAAATACAAAGCAGAAAGTGCAGAAACAGAGTTGCTCTCCATCACCTACCAGGTAGGACGAACTGGAGCCATCACTCCTGTGGCCAACCTAGCGCCGGTACAACTTGCGGGTACCACCGTCAAGCGCGCCTCCTTGCATAATGCGAATGAAATCGAGCGGCTAGATCTCCATGTGGGCGATTTCGTATCCGTAGAAAAAGGTGGCGAAATCATCCCGAAAATCACTGCGGTCAATCCCGAAAAGCGAAGAGCTGACGCTCAATCCATTGCCTACATCAGCCAATGCCCGGAATGCGGCAGTATCTTGGAGCGGAAAGAAGGGGAAGCCAAACACTATTGCCCCAATGCCGCTGCATGTCCTCCACAGATCCTGGGACGCATCGAACATTTTGTCAGCAAACGAGCCATGGACATTGACTCCATGGGCACGGAACGAATCCGCGCCTTGATCGACCAAGGATTCATTCGCAACTATGCGGACATCTACAGTTTGGACAGCAAGCAACAGGAACTCCTCGGGCTAGAAATGAGCCAAGACCAGTACGAACGGGAAGTCAACGGATTGCTATACATCTCCTTAGACAAAGTATTGTTTGCCCTGACAGAGGGAATTTCCCTGAAGCAAATCCAAGACTTCCTCCTAGAAAACACCCATCTCCCTCTTCGGGATCGGATCCGCGCTTTTCAGGCGCAACTGAAAGTTTGGAAGAAAAAAGTGCCTTCCAATGTAGGAATGATTGACTTTTTACTGCAGAACTTGGCCACGCATGTGGAATTGATGAAGGTGGAAGACTACATCCCGGTGGCGGTAGTCTTGGAAATATTCCTTGGACGTAGGGTGGAGTTTGAACAAATCTTGGAAGCCAGCAAAAAGCACGGCACCATCCACACCATCCTGCTCGAACTCCAGCTCAGTCTTCCTGACGAACTTCAAGAACGAATCAAAAAACTGAAGGCCAATACCTTCCAGGAAGGCGTGATCAGCAACATGATGGAAGGGATTTTTGCTTCCAAATCCCAGGATTTTGATAAGGTACTTTTTGCACTAGGCATCCGAAATATTGGGGAGAATACGGCACAACTCCTTGCAAAGCATTTTGGGACCCTCGAAAAACTTCAAGCCGCCAGTTCAGAAGAATTGCTAGAAATCAATGGAGTGGGTGAAACCCTCGTACATAGCCTCCAAGAGTTTTTTGCTCAGCCAGCTAATCTTGAAATCATCGCCCAATTGAAAGCACAGGGCTTGAATTTTGAGATGCAGGGAGGAGAAATTGTGGCGCTCGGCAGTGCACTTGCTGGCAAAAAAATCTTGGCCTCCGGCAAATTGAATCACTTCAAACGGGATGAGATTGTCACCTTTGTACAAGCCCATGGAGGGCAGTACCTGAGTTCGGTTTCCAAAAACCTAGACTTCATCATCGAAGGGGAAGAAATGGGACCGAGCAAAAAAGAAAAAGCCCAGAAGTTGGGCATTCCTTTACTTTCTGAAGCCGAGTTTTTGAAACTGGTACACTCCTAAATCCAAAGAAGAGGCTAGATGCTTGGGATGCTATAGGCAAAGAAGAAGTCTGCCTTAGACCCGGCTTACAAGCACCTTGTCGATTCGTTGTCCGTCTTTGTCAATTACCTCAAGTCGTAACTTTTCTACGACAACGGTATCGCCCACATTCGGAATGGATCCACTTTGATACAGGATTAAGCCTGCCAAAGTGGTAAAATTTTTATTTTGGTAAGAGATTTCAAAGTCGAAATACTTCTCGAAATCGATCAAGGAATACTGTCCATCGATCAACCAAGAACCATCTTCCCGCTCCACGAGTTCGTAATCCGTTTGATCCATTTCCGTAGCCTCCCCTACTAGCGCGTCTACCACATCATCCATGGTTACCATACCCACGGTGACCCCGTACTCATCGATAACCAATCCGTAATGCAGACGATGCGCCTTAAACGATTCCAGGGCTTGGTAAGCAAACATGCTCTCATTTAAAAAAAGTGGGGCTTTGGCAATTTTTTTCAAGTCAAACCCTTCCTGAAGACTGGAATCGAAGAGGTCCTTCACCAGCACCATACCTACAATTTGATCCAAATCATCGTCTTCACAGAGCGGATAGGCGGAATGTTTTTCCTCACTGATTTTCAATCGGACCATGTCTTCGGTATCAGTCGTATTGAAAAAGACCAATTCGTTTCGGTGCGTGAGCAAGGTGTTGATTCGTCGATCCCCTAACTCAAAAACACGCTCCACGATGTCCTGTTCGATATCCATGATTTCTCCTCCCTCTGCACTTTCTTTGATCAGGGCCTTCAACTCCTCTTCAGAAATTTTACTTTCAGAAGTTCGCTTGATTTGAAAAACCCAGAGTAAAAAATCATTGGAAACGGTCAACAGCCAAACAAAGGGGCTGGTCAATTTGGACAGCCAAAGCATGGGTTTTGCGACACGTAAGGCTATCTGCTCTGGAAAAGTCATCCCCAGTCTTTTGGGGAACAATTCTCCCAGAACAATGGACAGGTAAGTAATCAGCACCACGACTAGACCGACTGCCAGGGTATTTGCATAAGGCTGCAAAAAAGGAATCTGAAGGAGCAAGGATTCCAGGTCATCCGTGATGTTTTTGCCTCCATATACCCCCAGCAAAACACCAATAAGCGTAATGCCTATTTGCACCGTAGACATGAATTTGGTAGGATTCTCCGAAAGCGCTAAGGCCTCCTTTGCCCCCAACTTTCGTTGCTTTTTTAGGCTTTCCAACTTGAACTTTCGAGAAGAAACAAGGGATAGTTCTGCCATGGCAAAGACGCCATTTAATAGCACAAGTAAAAGGATGATAACAAGTTCCACTGGAATAAAAATGAGGATATGGCTATAAATTTAATTTAAACTACTTCTTTTTTTGTCAGTTTTTTAAATTCAAATAAACTAGGTCTTTAAGTTTGGCCCTTTGAATACGAGTTTAGGCTCAATTTCTAGGCTTCTATTCTGGAATTCCATCAAACAAGAACCGACAATTTAAAGTTACATGCTTTGCATTGAGGTTCCATTTGCAGCCGTATTTGCAGGTCCTTTTCACTAAATACCCAGGCAAGACCCTATATTTGTTTTTGAATTAAACACTTCCACATGAACGCATTCAAAGGTATTGGAGTTGCATTAGTCACCCCATTTAAGGAAGATCAACAGATTGATTTTGCAAGTTTAAAGCGGCTAATCGACCATGTGATCACGGGTGGTGTAGACTACCTTGTTGTGCTTGGCACTACGGGGGAGTCGGCAACGCTCACTGCATCGGAAAAGGCCCAGGTGCTCAAAGCGGCAGTGGAATACAACAAGGGGAGAGTTCCCTTGATGCTCGGTTTAGGCGGGAATGCTACCCAAAAACTAGTAGATGAAATCGAACAAACCGACTTTTATGGAGTCGCTGGGATTTTATCTGTCAGTCCCTACTACAACAAACCAACCCAGGAAGGAATCATCGCCCACTACCATGCCTTGGCAGATGCATCTCCAGTACCCCTGATGCTGTACAACATCCCAGGACGGACCATGTCTAACCTGAGCACGAGCACCACGCTCACCCTTTCCCACCATCCCAATATCGTTGGCATCAAGGAAGCGAGTGGAAACTTGGAGCAATGCATGCAGATCGCTTCCTCCATGCCGAAAGACTTTTTACTCTTGTCCGGTGACGATCTCTTGACCAAACCCATGCAAAGTATCGGGGGTAGCGGGGTGATCTCGGTTTTGGCTAATGCCATTCCTGGCATCTTTAAAACTCTACTAGAAGGAGATGAAACTACCTCCCTACAAGCAGGATTTTCAATATTAAAACTGAATGGATTGATGTACGAAGAAGGAAATCCGGTGGGTATCAAAAATCTACTGCTGCACTTAGGTGTCATTCAAACAGACCAAGTACGGCTACCCTTGTTGCGCGCTAGTCAAGGCTTGAGTGATAAAATTCGGTTGGCAAAGCCGCACTAAATCATGAAAGCCCTATCCGTCTTACAACTCACCACCTCCATACAGCAGGTCCTGGAAAAGGAACTTGAACCTTTGGTTTGGGTGATAGGCGAGTTAGCGGATTTTAGACAAGCCCCGCAGGGACACGTGTACTTTGAGTTGGTGGAGAAACAGGGAAACCAAGTTCAAGCCAAAATCCGAGCCAACCTCTGGCAGTTTACCTACCGCAGTGTAGCCGCCAAATTTGAATCCATCACTGGCACCTCCCTCAAGAATGGAATGAAGGTTCTTGCCCAAGTGAGCGTAACCTACCATCCGGTCTATGGTTTGAGTTTGAATGTCAAAGATATCGATCCCTCCTTCTCCCTGGGTGAACGGGCTCGTATTCGTCAAGAAACGATTGCCAAACTCACACAAGAGGGCTGGATCGGGCACAATGCCAAACTACCCCTGCCCTTAGTCATTCAACGAATCGCAATCATCTCCAGTGCTACTGCTGCTGGTTACGGCGATTTTATCAACCAACTAGCGGGCAACCCACAAGGCTACAAAGTATCCCACCAACTTTTTCCTTCTCTCATGCAAGGCAACGAAGCGGTGGATAGCCTGCTCTCGGCCTTGGACCAGGTTGCCAACCAAGCAGAAAAACTTCAATTGGATGCAGTGGTCCTTATTCGTGGCGGAGGTGCGCAACTGGATTTGGATTGCTTTGACGATTACCGGCTTGCAGTCAAAATCGCCGATTTCACGCTACCTGTGCTCACAGGGATAGGCCACGAACGCGATGAAACCATCGCCGATCTAGTGGCACATACACGCCTCAAAACACCAACTGCAGTAGCAGAATTTATTCTTTCTAGTTTTCGTGAATTCGAGGAGAATTTGGCAATTGCAGCCCAACGATTGGATTGGATAACCCGCTCCAAATTCAACGAAGAAGAACGAAAACTTCAGGCCTGCCACTTGCGCATTCAAGGGGAAGGCAAGCAACTCCTTTCCCGAGAGGGAGAAAAGGTGAGAACTACTGCGCTTCGAATCCAGCATTCCGTTAAAAATGGGGCCAAGCAAGAAAGAATTAAATTGGAACAGCGTCAGGAACAACTCCAAAAAAGCTTGCAGCGTTTTATCAAATTTCAACAGGACAGCTTGTTCCGACTTGAAACTGGTAGCCAGCAACTGGATCCAAATACCTTACTCCAAAAAGGATACACCCGAACAGAATCCAAAGGGAAGCCGATTCATCAACTTACATTGGCTCCCGGGGACCAAATCCTCACCCACACTTCTACTCAAAAAATCAGTAGTACCATACAAACCATTGAAAGCAAATGAAAGACTACACCTACACCCAAGCCATGCAACGATTGGAGGCTATTCTTGCTCAATTAGAAGAGGGTTCTGCCTCCGTGGATACACTTTCTGAATTGGTCAAGGAAGCAGCAGAATTAGTGGCCTATTGCCGCGAAAAACTGAGAACTACTGAAGAGGAAGTGCAAAAGTCCTTTGAAGGGTTGTAAGTCAACCCAATTCCCGAAAAAAAAAAATTTACACGCTTGGAGCACTTTCAATTACTTGCAAAAATTTTCGAGGAATGCTGACCAGCATGTTTTGGTAGATGCCTGGAATACGAATGAGAAAGTAGTCCTTATTTCCCTTTTCAATACACTCCCCTACCATATCCTCCAGTGAGCCACCGATTACTTTTACTTTTTCTCCTGGTGCAATTTCAGAACCATCCGTTTCTATGGATACCCCTGTAGCCACTACACGTTGGATTGTTTCCACATCCTCGTCCCGAATGATTGCATGCTCTCCAGAAAAATGAACAAACTTTACTGCCCCAGGTATTTTTAGGCAGTTCCAGAGGTTATTCCGATGAGTTTTTACAAAAACATAGCCATTGAATAACGCCTTTTGCACCTTTTTTTTACGGTCAGACCATTGGCGCAATTCCTCCACTAGGGGTAGGTACACTTCTACTCCTTCCTCCACCAGCATGTCGGCCACTTTTTTTTCCGCCCGAGAACGGGTGTACATCACATACCATTTTAATTCCTGCATCTCTATTGGTGTCTTTGGGGTCACAAATCTAAAAAAATAGCTGTGGATTTAGTAATCAAACGAAAAAACCCCTGGAACAGTATTCCAAGGGTTTGATCAAAAAAACCACCAACCTTAAAAAGTGATGTTTAGGTTCTTCGAAGCTTATTAGTAAGCTTATCTGTAAGCAAATACATCACTGGAACTAGTACTAACGTAATGACCGTTGCAAAGGTTAGCCCAAATATTACAGTCCAAGCCATCGGCCCCCAGAAAGCTGCATTATCCCCTCCCACATAGAATTGAGGGTCAAATTCGCTGAGTAGGGTTGCGAAATTAATGTTCATTCCGATAGCCAAAGGAATCAAACCAAGTACCGTAGTGATGGCAGTCAAGAGTACAGGGCGAAGACGGGTTTTACCTGCTTCCACAATGCTTTCGAAAGAAGCCTGGATGGGAAGACTATCCTTTTTGGTCAAACCCAATTCTTCGCGCTTCCTGGCACGAACCAAATCGGTGTAATCAATCAATACAATCGCATTGTTGACCACGACACCCGCCAAGGAAATAATTCCAATACCCGTCATGATGACTACAAAGTCCATGTTGAAGATTACCAAGCCCAAGAACACCCCAATGGTACTAAAGAGCACCGAAGTCATGATGATAAAGGGGCTGATCACAGAGTTGAACTGCGCAACGATAATTAAGAAGATCAAGGACACTGCAATCGCCAAGGCTCGTAATAAGAAGGCCTGAGACTTTGCTTGCTCCTCTTGCTCACCCGTATACTTTACCGTGATTCCCTCAGGAACGGGATAAGTCCCCATTAGGTCCTTAATTTGAGAATTAATTTCTGTAGGGTTGTATCCATCCAAGACATTTGAAAACATACTCACCACTTTTTCCGAGTCTTTTCTTTTTACAGACCCATAGGTAGATCCATACTGAATACTTGCTACTGCTGAAATTGGCACTTCTCTTTTGTCTCCGAATTTATCGCGGAAACCGATTTTTTTGTTGACCAAAGTATTGATATCGTAACGTGAATCTTTGTCAAGGCGCAACAAAATTGGGTAGTCATCTTCTCCTTCTTTGTATTTGGAAATTTCAAGTCCGAACAAGGATGTTCGCAATTCCTGAGCAATGCTAGATGTTGACAAGCCAAATCGTCTGGCTTTTTCTCGATCGATGCGAACCACTACCTCTGGGCTACCTAAGGAAAGGTCTGTTTTCAACTCCTCCAATCCCGGAACAGCATTGGATTCCAAGTAGGCCTTGGTCTCCTCCACAAAGGCAATTAATTGCTCGTAATCTTCACCTACAAATTCAATATTAACTGGATTACCTACGGGAGGGCCGTTTTGTTGCTTGTCTACCGTGATCAATACGCCTGGATACACTTTCGCCAATTCGCGAATCACTTCCATCGCTTCATTGGTATCAATTCCTTGACGATCGATGTAATCCACAAAGCCAATCGTAATCTTCGCTTTATGAGGCGTAGACTGCAGGCTTGGTCCTTGCGTTGGGTCTCCCGTACCTTCTCCTACTTGTGTAATGACCGATTCCAGAATGCCGCCATAAGGCTCCAACTTAGTCATCATCTCATCTTCCATTTTATCTACAAAGGCATTGGTCGCTTCAATGCTTGTTCCAATTGGAAACTCAATGAATACGTTGACCAACTGGGGTTGATTATCTGGAAAGAAAAGGACTTTAGGTGCTCGAATGGCAAGCAAAGCAATGGAGAAAATAAAGAGCAAAAAGGTTCCTACTAATATTTTGATAGGGTTCTTTCCTTTCAAGGAAAAAGTAAGTAGGGATTCATACCCATTTTCCAATTTGACTAAGAAGACTGCCTGGAACCAGCCCACTGCCTTTCTGAGGAAAAAAACATAAACTAGGATCAATACAGAAGACACTAGAGCTAATGATCCCACAGTATTCCACCCAGCTAGGTAACAAACGAGTGCCAATAAACCCAAAAATCCAGCCGTTCGAATCGACCCTTTTTTAGGCTTTTCTTTTGTCATGTCTTCTATCTTCATGAACATCGCGGTCATCACAGGATTGATGACCAAAGCCACGAACAAGGATGCGGAAAGCACGATAATTAGCGTGATCGGAAGGTACTTCATGAACTCCCCAACCAAATCATCCCAAAAAGCAAGGGGAAGAAATGCTGCCAGAGTGGTGAGCGTGGATGTGATAATTGGCCAGGCCACTTCACCAACACCTTCCTTGGCAGCTTGACCCGCAGACTTTCCTTCCTGCATCATTCGGTAAATATTTTCCACCACCACAATTCCATTGTCCACAAGCATCCCTAAGGCAAGAATGAGTGAAAAAAGCACCATCAAGTTGAGCGTAATTCCAAAGGAATCAAGCACCAAAAAGGAAATAAACATGGATAATGGAATGGCTGAACCCACAAAAAGCGCATTGCGGAAGCCCATGAAAAACATCAAGACCAAGACCACCAAAATAATTCCAAAAATGATTGAATTTTCTAGGTCACTGACTTGAATTCGCGTTTGCTTACTCTGGTCGTTGGTGATAGAAATTTCTAAATTTTCAGGGAATCGATTGGTCTTTGTAGTCTCAATGATTTCCTTGATTTTGTCTGCAGCATCGAGCAGGTTTTCTCCACTTCGCTTGGTTACGTTGATCGTGATTACCGGAAGGTTTTTACTGCGCGCATAGGATGTCCTGTCCTTGAAGGTATCTTTGATTTCGGCCACATCACGGAGATAAACGATCTTCTGCTGATCTGTCTTTACAATGATATCTAATAAATCCTCTGGATTCGTAAATTCCCCATCGATGCGGAGCGTTCGCTCAAAATCTCCATTTTTGATGCTACCTCCAGAAATGGTCAAGTTTTCAGTTTGAACAGCGCCTGAAATGTCACCAAAACTCACTCCAACAGACTCCATCTTGTAAGGATCCACATTGATTTGAATCTCACGCTCCACGGTACCGGCAAGGTCTGCCTTGGAAATCTCAGGGAGTTTTTCAATCGCATCTTCCAAATATTCCCCAAAGCGCTTCAACTCCTGTTCGGAATAAGGCCCAGAAATATTCACGTTCATAATTGGGAAATCAGAAGTATTGACTTCCAATACATTGGGATCCTGATCAAGGTCAGTAGGCAATTCACTTTTTGACTTGTCCACCGCATCCTTTACATCTTGGATGGCTTTGGCGAGTTCCACTCCAGGAGTAAACTCCACCACAATGGAAGAAAAGTCCTGTACCGAAGTAGATTTGATGTCCTTTACATTATTCAAGGACTTCAACTGTTTTTCTATCGGCCGCGTGATCAAGTTCTCCATATCCACTGGCGAGTTGCCTGGATACGGAGTCCCGATGTAGACAGTAGGAATCACGATTTCTGGAAAACTTTCCTTGGGCATGGTGCGGTACGCACCCAATCCAAGCACCGTAATGATCAGGGTCAAAATAATGATCGAGGTGGAATTGTCCACGCTGAAGCTGGACAATCCAAACTCTCGGATCGTATTCGATTTTTGAGGAGTATCCATAGTTACTGCTTCGCTACGTTCACACTAAAATTATCTCCCACTTCACGGAACCCTTTGTCTACCAAAATTTCAGAACCTGTTAGACCTTCCACAATTTCTGTTTGATCTCCAGAGGTATAACCTCGAGTCACGTACTTTTTCTTAGCAAGGCCATTTTCAACCACAAACAGGTAATCTCCCTTGGTATCTGCAAGAATTAAGTGAGCAGGAACTACCACGCTCTCGCTGTTTTTGTAATCCTGAATCTTCAATACCGAAATCATATTCGGCTTCACCTCGGGAAGGTTAGGCAAGAAAACTTCTACCTTAAACGTACGGTTATTTGGATTAATGATTGCACCAGTAGCGGCTACTTTGGTGGTGATGGTTTTGTTGATAGATGGAAAATTTATTTCCACAGAATCTCCCTTGGACAAGGCACCGATGTAACTTTCAGAAATATCTGCCTCAATAAATAGATCGCTCTCTCCAACAAACTGGAACATGGGAGTCCCTGGCTGCACCAACTCCCCTACACGCACGCGAACAGTTTCTACTGTTCCATTGAAGGGAGCTCTAAGGGTAGATTTAGCCAATTGCGTCTTTAAGGAGGCTAGGCTTTTCTCCAATCCTTCTTTTCTGCTTTTTGCTTCCAAATATTGGATTTCAGTACCAATTTTTTGGTTCCAAAGTCGCTCCTGCTTTTCAAATACAGTTCGTGCCAAAGACAAGCTGTTCTCCAATTCCTCGACACTGCGTTGGATGGCTTCAGAATCTACCTTTGCCAATACTTGACCTTTGGTTACGCGCATGCCTTCGATAGCTGGTATGTCCAAAATTCTCCCAAGTGTCTCGGAACTGATATTTACATTTTTCTTTGAAAGTACCGATCCGGTCACCTCCACAAAGTGGGTAAACTCCCCTTTTCTTGCAGGAACCGTGGTAATCAATAAGGGCTTTTTGGCAGCAGCAGCGAATGCAGGATCCGCAGCGATCAACTCAGCCTCCAAAGTTTTGATTTGTGTAGTCAACTCTGAAAGTTGGCCCTTTAGTGCTTCCAATTCAGCTTTTTTTGCTTCAAGGCCATCTCCTGCACAGGAGACTACCCCTAACGAGAGGGCAAGCAAGGTGACGAAGTTTAGGAAAGATTTCATAGGAGTAAAATAGAATGTGGTCGTTGGTTTAGTTTGTCAAATTAGGCTTTAGCAAGCCCAGGGCTTTTTCAAGATTTATTTTGGAAATTAAGCCATCGTAGATGGCACCGAGGTAATTGATTTCTGCTTGGATCAAGGCTGCATCAGCCTCCACTACTTCAAGGTTGGAACCCACCCCTTCTTTGTATTTGATTCGTGCAATTTGGTAGACTTCTGTGGCCAACTGCAAGTTGGATTCCTGTACTTTCAAGAGGCTGAGATCATTTCTTAGATTGGCCTTAGCGGAATACAATTCAGTTTTGAAGGACTCTTTCAAGAACGAACGCTGGTTTTCCAATTGGTTAATTTGGACACGATTCTTTTGGATGCGTGCTGCTTTGGAAAACCCATCAAAAATGGGAATAGACATGCTGACTCCTACCAAGGAGCTTCCAAACCAGTTGGATTTGTTGAACACCCGATCTAATTCATTTCCTGCACCACTTCTTCGGGTATTGCCAATAAAGTCGATTCTAGGCATGTATTGGCTGTGGTTGTTTTTCAAATCCAAGCCCGCAAGTGTGAGTTGTGTGGCCACTTGTCCCAATTCCACGCGCTCTTTTCCTTCTTCACCAAGAAGCGTAAGGGTCTCTTCTTTTGGAGATAGCTCCTCCAAAGTCTCTGCCAAGAATACTTCATATTCCATTGGCATCCCCATTTGAAGCTTTAATAGTTGCTTGCTGATATCCAATCCTGTTTGGCTACGTTGCACCTGCGTGTAGGTGTTGTTTCGCTGCACTTGCACGCGAGACACATCCACTTTTTCCACAAAGCCTGCTTCCTGCAATGCAATTGTTTCTTTGAGTAGCGTATCGATTCGAGACAAGTTGGCTTCGGCAAGACGAATGCGTTGCTGATTCACCAAAACCCCGAAATAGGCCTTCTTCACATTTTCAACCACATCGATTTCAGCTTTTTGCAAATCTTTGTTGGTCAGCTCCAAGAGCGTTTTGGCTGCACGTAGTCCAACGAAAAATGACCCGTCAAAAATCATTTGACTGACTGTCACACCCAGTCCAGAAGAATAACTCACTCCAAATCGTGCCGGGATGACATCGCTTGGATTGGAAGGATCCCCAAATGGCGGCTGGTTGGGAAGAAATACCACTGGGATTCTTGGATTGTAATCCAAGTTATAGGCTCCATTAATTTGTGGCAGCCCTCTTGCGGTAGTTTCCTTGATGGTAGCCTTGGAAATCAGCAACTGCAAGCGCGCATTTTTAGCGCTTGGATTATTTTCCAAGGCATAGGTAAGGGCATCTTCAAGCTTCAGTTCCACTAGCTGTTGGGCAGCTATTTGGGAAGCACTTAGCCCTACCAAAGCAAGTAAGAGTAGGTATTTTTTCATATACTAGTTGGTTTAATTCAATAGGTCTTTTTGTACTAAAAATGCTTGTCTTCCTTTTTCCGTAAAAATACCGTGAAGAAAGTGGTCCAGAATCACCAGCTGCTCTTCAAGCAAATTGTATTCGGGATCTGCAAAGTTTTTCGGATCAAAAGCAGTCGTAATTTGAGTTAGGCGAACTTTAGCAAGTATTCGGGAATCGATTTCAGGTCGGAAATACCCGAGCTGCTTTCCAAGCTCCAACACGTTGACCAAGTCTTTTTGTATCGTTTGATCCTGGAAAGATTCAAAAAGCTTCCAAGCCTCTGGATAAAATTTCTGGACCTCTAGGATCACTAGCGGATTGATAGAGGTAAGTCGATCACGCATCATTTGAGAGGTCTTCACCAAGTGCTCGATGACTCCATCCCCCTGTTCTAGGATAAAGGACAGCTTCTGTTGATCTTCTTCCAAAATGGCTGCAAATACTGCTTTTACTAAATCCTTTTTGTCCTCAAACTCTTGGTAAATGGTCTTTTTGGAAATACCTGCCTGCCTTGCCAAGTCCTCCATGGTAAACGTTCGCACACCAAAACGGGCAAATTGCGCAGTTGCTATCTCTAAAATTCTTTTCCTAGTCTCCACAGATCTTTTATAATTGGTCACAAAACTAAGGAAACTATTTATTTGTTTAAAGTTTCCATGGTTTTATTTAAAAATATTATTCCAAAATGAGCTATATTGCTAACAACTTGTAAAATATTTGATTGTCAATTTGATTATTTAAAAATATATTTTTTTAAAGGAGTGATTCAGATTACTAATTATTTCTCGAAAATTCATTTTTGCAAAAGTTAATTTTACCCTCATGGAATTTATCAAGCACCCAGCTGGTAAACTAGCCTACCGAAGTTTCGGTAGTGGTTCCGAGGTTTGGATCTTCTTCCATGGCTATGGACAGAACTACCAAGACCTGCTCGACTTTGAGAAACTTCTCACACCCAAGCAACGCTTTATTTTTGTAGACCTCATCTACCACGGCCAAAGCAGTTGGAATACTTCTGAAAAAGCCCTCAAAAAAGAGGAATGGAAAGCAATCCTGCTATCCCTTCTCCAGCAAGAGGCTATCGACACCTTTCATTTGGTGGGCTACAGCATGGGAGGCAAATTCGCCTTGCTCAGTTATGAATTGCTCCCCGAGCGAATCCGCAGCCTTAGCCTCCTGGCTCCCGACGGAATCAAAACGGGCCTTTGGTACAGCATAAGCAACTACCCCAGTGGCATCCAACCCTTATTCAAACAGGTCGTATTTCAACCCCGGCGATTTTTCAGCCTAGTCGATGGACTAAAAACCACTGGCCTACTTCAGAAGAGTCTCGTAAAGTTTGTCAAAACCCAACTTGAAACCCGCTCCAAAAGAGCGCAAGCCTACCTCGTTTGGAAGGTGCTAGGTGGGATCAACTTGCAATTAGGAACCATCATCCGACAACTGCGAAAGCATCCCATTCCCGTAACTGTGTTTTTGGGAGAGTTTGACCGCATGGTATCCCCCAAAAACCTAGAACGATTTACCTCCAAAGTTCCGCAACTACAACTCGTTCTGCTTCCTGTAGGACACGGACAACTCATCGAGGGCGCGGTTTCTTACCTACAACAGACGCAAAAAAACGAGTCGAATTCCTAGCCCATACAATCCTCAAATAATCCGACTAAAAACACAAAAACTTACCCCTACTTTTTACGATCTAAAAGCCAAATTCTTACCTTTGCTACTTACCCGCCCAAGGACATGATTTTCTTCTTTGAATCCCCTCAGAAACTCATTTATGGAGTTCAAGTACCTCAACCCCTACACGCAGAAGACTTACAAAAGTTAAGCTGGCTTTTTGGTGAGGCAAAAGCCATCCAAACGGATAAAATTAGCGGTACCTACTCAGGACCACGCAAAGAAATGATTACCCCCTGGTCTACCAACGCGGTAGAAATCACAGGAAATATGGGCATCCTAGGAATTCAGCGAATCGAAGAATTTATTCCTCTTCAACCCGGTGAGCAAATTGATCCCATGCTCCAAAAAGCCTACGAGGGCTTGGATCAGGAGATTTTTGACATTCAGCTCCAACCCGAGCCGGTCAAAGCCATTACTGACATTGCCTCCTACAACAAAAGTGAAGGCCTTGCCTTGAGCCAAGAAGAAGTCGATTACCTCAATCAGGTGGCAGCACAACTCGGACGACCGCTCACCGACTCGGAAGTATTTGGCTTTTCACAGGTCAACTCCGAGCATTGCCGTCACAAGATCTTCAACGGCACCTTCATCATCGATGGCGAAGAAAAGCCGATGACACTTTTTCAATTGATCAAGGAGACCTCCAAGCGACATCCCAACCGGATTGCCTCGGCCTACAAAGACAACGTGGCCTTTGTCCATGGACCACGCATCCAGCAATTCGCTCCGAAAACACAGCATCAAGCAGATTTTTTTGAAGCCCGAGAAATCGATACGGTCCTTTCCCTCAAAGCAGAAACGCATAACTTCCCCACCACCGTGGAACCCTTCAATGGTGCCGCTACCGGTGCAGGCGGAGAAATCCGTGACCGTCTCGCTGGAGGTACGGCTTCCATCCCACTTGCTGGCACAGCCGTATACATGACTTCCTACGCTCGGTCAGAAGCAGGACGTAGCTGGGAGAAAAATCTACCCAATCGCCCCTGGCTCTACCAAAGCCCGATGGATATCCTGATCAAGGCCTCTAATGGAGCCTCTGACTTTGGAAATAAATTTGGTCAACCCCTCATCGCTGGCTCGGTACTTACCTTCGAACACGAGGAAAACGAGAAACAGCACGGTTTTGACAAAGTCATCATGCTTGCGGGTGGGGTAGGATTTACCAACTCCAAGTACACCAAGAAAGCGGAGCCTAAAGCAGGCGACCAAATCGTGATCATGGGCGGGGACAACTACCGCATCGGCATGGGTGGATCTGCAGTGTCCTCCTTGAATACGGGTGAGTTATCCAATGCCATTGAACTCAATGCCATCCAACGCTCTAATCCGGAAATGCAAAAGCGCGTTTCCAACGTGATCCGTGCCATGGCAGAGAGCGAAACCAACCCAATCGTCTCGATCCACGATCACGGAGCAGGAGGACACCTCAACTGCCTTTCTGAATTGGTAGAAAGTACAGGGGGCACCATTCACATTGACCAGCTTCCTGTGGGAGACCCAACCCTATCTGCCAAAGAAATCATCGGCAACGAGTCTCAAGAACGCATGGGTCTTGTGGTAGGCAAAAAAGACATTTCTTTATTACAGCAACTCTCCGACCGAGAACGCGCTCCCTTCTACGTGGTGGGCGAAACGACTGGAGACATGCACTTTAAATTTGAAAACCAGAAAACAGGTGAAAAACCAGTAGACTGGAATCTCGGCTACCTCTTTGGCTCTTCACCAAAAACAATCCTTGAAGATGTAAGTGAGAAGGGGTCGGCATTTGCAGACAGCTCCCACGAAGAAAGCTTACTACTCACCTATCTCCAAGAAGTGCTTCAACTTGAGGCAGTGGCCTGTAAAGATTGGTTAACCAACAAGGTGGACCGCTCCGTCACTGGCCGCGTAGCGACCCAGCAGACTGTCGGAGAAATCCAATTGCCCCTCAACAATGTGGGCGTGATGGCACTTGACTTCACCGGTCAAAAAGGCATCGCCACCTCCATCGGTCATGCTCCAGTAGCCGCTCTGGCCAACCCAGAGGCCGGCAGCCGCTTGGCCATTGCCGAAGCGCTGACCAATTTGATCTTTGCGCCCATCACGGATGGATTGAAGGGGATTTCGCTTTCGGCCAACTGGATGTGGCCTGCAAAAAATAAAGGAGAAAACGATCGCCTGTACCGTGCAGTGCAGGAAGTTTCTGAATTTGCCATTGCACTAGGAGTCAATATTCCTACTGGAAAGGACTCCCTGTCCATGACCCAGAAATACCCTGACGGAAAGGTGGTTTACTCCCCAGGAACAGTGATTATCTCGGCTATTGGCGAATGCACAGACATTCAGAAGACGGTGAAAACCGCGCTCATTCCACAAGAAGGCACTCGGGTGTTGTACCTAGACTTCTCGAAGGATACCGCCAAACTTGCCGGTTCTTCCCTCTACCAAGTCCTCAACAAAGTAGGGCAAACACCACCTACCGTAGTCGATGCTGCCTATTTTGCAAAAGCCTTCGAAGCGGTACAGCAGCTGATTGCTCAGGGCTTAATCCTTGCTGGCCACGATATTTCTTCAGGAGGCATCCTCACCGCCTTATTGGAAATGTGCTTTCCAAATTCATCCACGGGCATACAGGTAGACGCAAACCAACTTCCAGAAAAAGACCTTGTCAAAGCCTTCTTCTCTGAAAATCCAGGAATTCTAATTCAAGTAGCCAACACAGGTAAAGTAGAAGAATTGCTAGCAAACGCTGAAATTGACTTCATCTCATTGGGCGAAGTGACCTTGAACGGGAAATTGCAACTTGCCAACCACAGCCTCAACATTGCCGAGTGGCGAGATACCTGGTACCGCTCTTCGTATCTACTGGATCGAAAGCAAAGCGGAGAAAAGCTAGCGCTGGAGCGATTTACAAACTACAAAAACCAGCCTTTGCAATACAGCTTCTCTCCAGGCTGGGAAGGAAAGTTGGCCCAGCTAGGCCTTGATCCTTTCCGTACCAAAAAAGGAAAAGCGACTGCAGCGATTATCCGTGAAAAAGGAGTAAATGGAGACCGAGAAATGGCCTATTCCCTCTGGCTTGCAGGATTTGAAGTGAAGGATGTGCACATGACCGACCTGATTTCCGGAAGAGAAGACTTGAGCGGCGTACAGATGATTGTATTCGTAGGTGGCTTCTCCAACTCAGACGTATTGGGCTCCGCCAAAGGTTGGGCGGGTGCATTCCTATACAACCCCAAAGCGAAGCAGGCCTTGGATGCATTTTACGCCCGTCCGGACACCCTATCCTTGGGAGTTTGCAATGGCTGCCAGTTGATGATCGAATTGGGTCTAATTACCCCAGATCATGCGGATAAACCTAAAATGTTGCACAATGCGAGCCATAAATTTGAGTCTGGCTTCGTCAATGTAACCGTTCCTGAAAACAAATCGGTGATGCTCGGTAGCCTCAGCGGACAGCGCCTCGGTGCATGGGTAGCCCATGGAGAAGGTAAATTTGCGCTCCCTAAAGGCGAAAATGCCTACCATTTTGCAATGAAGTACAGCTATGCCGCTTATCCAGGAAATCCGAACGGTTCAGACTTTGCGTCAGCGGGCATCACTTCTGCCGACGGTCGACACCTAGCGATCATGCCACACATTGAGCGCAGCATCAAGCCATGGAACTGGGCACAATACCCAAGCGATCGTCACGATGAAGTGACTCCATGGATGGAGGCCTTTGTAAATGCAAAACAGTGGGTGGAGAAGCACCTCAACTAAGGAATAGTAGTACCTTGACCTTGGGGAATTGTCTCTCCTAGTTGGAAATTACAAAACGGCTTTTGGATTTAACGAACAAGTATGACTCCTACCCCGTATCAGATCCCTGCGCAAACCCGCATTGGTCACGTTCATTTGAAAGTTAGTGACCTAAAACGGGCCTTGGATTTCTATACCGGACTGCTTGGCTTTGAATTGGTAACCACCTACGGCACCGAAGCCGCTTTTATTTCTGCCGGAGGCTACCACCACCATATCGGACTGAATACCTGGCAAAGCAAAAATGGAAAGCCCCCAGAAAAGAATGCCACAGGACTTTTTCATACTGCCATCCTTTACCCAACTAGAGCAGATCTAGCCAGGATCCTTCAACGGTTACTTAATGCAGGCTACCCGATTACTGGCGCTGCAGACCATGGGGTTTCAGAAGCGATTTATTTGGATGACCCAGATCAAAATGGAGTAGAACTCTACTGGGATAGACCAGAAGAAAAGTGGCCCAAGGACTCCCAAGGAAACCTGATGATGTATACTCGTTCACTGGATCTAGAAGGACTTTTAAAAGAAATCTAAAACCTGGTTTCCTCGATTGTCCTACTTTATGTTCAAAGGGGATGTGAATTAAGTACCATTCCTTCTTTTACCGTTTTCAGATAGGTGACCGCCTTGCCATCTTCCCCTACTTCACATACCCGGTAGCTCGGAAAAGGATTGCCCCAAGATCCTCCAAAATGGCCCGCCCATAGGAAAGGTTTGTCCCGATATACCATCAAACCATCCAAGTCATGGTCGTGGCCATGAAAAGTGGCACGTACATTTTTATAAGTAGCAATCAAATCCATAAACTCTTGGCAGGAAACTCCATTTCTGGCCCAATCACGCTGAGAGATATGGATGAATACAAATACATGGGAGAGCTGCTCGGATGAATCCAATATCCCTTTCAGGTAATTCAAATCCGCGCAGAGGTAGTCACCCGCTAGATTAGAAGAGTCCAATAATACAACTCCATAATCGTCCTTCACCACAAAGGAATGATTGGTGGCATGGCCTATTACCCGTGCAAAGGTCTCCACATCCACCCGATCGTGATTGCCTCGGGTAGCAAAGGTTGGAAATTGAACTTGATCATACACCGCCTTCACCTCAGGCAAAAAGGAAGGGGTATCGTGAATCAAATCCCCATTAAAGACCACAAAGTCCACCCCTTTTTCTCGATGGATGGCATCGATCAAATTTTGATGGGACAAGGTGAAATTGGTGTTGGGCTGCCCCCAGTGCCCATCCGAAGCAGTGATAAACTTGAGTCGGGTTGCTTTAGGAAGGGTCACCTGTCCGTAATTTGCAAAAGGCAGGGCAATCAATCCTGTGCTGAGCAAACTGAGTTTCTGGAGAAAAGGGCGTCTATGCATGGCTTGAAAATACGACATTGACTGCACTTTTCGAAGTCCTAGAACTCCATCAAAAAAATCTTCCTAAAATTGATTTTTCAAAGGGATAGATTGCAACTGCACTTTTTGTTTGGCTGGATTGCTGAAGCCATCCCTTTTGCTTACTTTTCCAAAAACCACTCCCCTATGCGAAGTTTCCTGTCCACTTCCCTATTTCTTTTGGTTGGCATCAGCCTATCCGCACAAACCTTAGATAAAGCGCAATTGGAAGCGCTCACTGAAAAGCAATGGCAATCTGGAATTCGTCTGTTGAACGAACTGGTTTCCATGCCCAATGACGCGGTATTTCCCGAGCAAATCGCAGTAAATATTGCCTGGTGTGAGGCTGCCTTTTCTCAGCGGAACTGGTCCGTGGAACGATTGGAAACGGGTGGAATCCCCTTACTTCTTGTAGAGAAAAAGCAACCGAATGCCAAAAAAACGGCCCTTTTTTACTTTCACGTAGATGGGCAAGCGGTAGATATCAGCAAGTGGGATCAGAAAGATGCCTACCAACCGGTGCTCAAAGCCCAATCGGCAAGCGGTACCTGGGAACAACTCCCAATGGAAAAGCTTCAAACCGAATACAATCCAGACTGGCGCATTTTTGGTCGCTCTACTTCGGATGACAAAGGCCCCTTGGCCATGTTCCTCACGGCTTGGGATGCCCTCAGCGAAGCTGGAATTTCTCCCGACTACTCCGTAAAAATCATCCTCGACTTTGAAGAAGAACAAGGTTCTCCTAGGCTTCCTGCAGCCGTTATCAAGCACAAGGAAAAACTCGCTGCAGACCTCATGCTCATCATGGATGGGCCACGTCATACCTCTAACCTCCCTACGCTAAGTTACGGTGCTCGAGGCATCTCCGAACTCTTTTTGACCACCTATGGTCCCAAGCTTCCTCAGCACAGTGGACACTACGGCAACTACGCCCCCAACCCTGCCCTACTGATGTCTCAGTTGCTCTCTTCCATGAAAGACGAAAATGGCAAAGTGATCATCCCAGGTTTTTACGACGGCATCACCTTTTCCGAGGCGGAGCGTAAGATATTCGCTGCCGTACCAGACAACGAGACAGCTGTCAAAAAGCGTTTGGGCCTAGGCCGCACAGATCAGGTAGGCCAAACCTACCAAGAGAGTATCAACTACCCTTCGCTCAACATCAAGGGCCTTTCTTCGGGCTATACTGGAGCCCAGGCCACCACGATTATTCCTGCGATAGCTCTAGCCGAACTAGACATGCGACTCGTACCCGAGTCGGACCCAGTACGCTTGTTTGAATTGATCAAAACCCACATTCGCAAGCAGGGATTCTACATTACCGAAAAAGATCCCACCGATGAAGAGCGAATGACTCATCCAAAAATCGTCAAAGTAGGCACTTCCATTTCCTATCAAGCATTCCGTACGCCTATGGACTCTCCAACTGGAGCCTGGTTGCGAAAAGCCATGAACCGTGCTTTTGGAGAAGATCCAGTTCAAATACGTATCTCTGGAGGATCCATCCCGATCTCTCCATTTGTAGATGCGCTTGGCATTCCTGCTGTGACCATTCCTACAGTCAATGCGGACAACAACCAGCACAGCCCCAATGAAAACCTGCGCATTGGAAATTACAAAGAAGGGATTCTTACGATTATGAGTGTATTGACGGAGAAGATGTATTGAGCCAAAATCTCAATACCATCTTCTTTCAAGTCCATTTCTTGGTTCTTGTCGGATAGTATCAAAATCGATACGCAAGGGAACTAATTAGAAAAAAATTAGTGGCAGTGGGTGACTCGGGATACAAAAATACTTGGTCTCTGCTCCTGTAATTACTAGCTTCTACTCTCCAAACCAATCCTTCCCAAAGGACATAATCTAGGTTGGCTGAGAATCCTGCTGCGGAAAAACCAGAAGAAGTATTTTCTACAGGAATAATCACACCAGCCCGATCTTGGTAATACTCTAATCGGAAGGCTGATTTTATTCGTTTATTCCAGGTCACCTGACCAATTACCACAGGACTATACCAAGTGTCATAGACCCTACTTCCACGAAGTCGTTGTTCTAGCCCCATGTCGAGCCCTAAAGTCAACCCAAATGAAGCGCTGACTTGAAATTGTCCATATAAATTTGAAAAATACCGTGTTCTCCTAGTCAAATCTGGATCATTAGAACCCAAAAAAGTGCTCCAATTAATTAACATACCCTCCTTCGGACGATACGAAAGCTGAGTGCCAAAGGAAGGTTTTTTTGTTCCTTCTACTCGAGTAATTCTTTGCCAACCGTTAAGGATAAGCGCTGAAAAAAACCACTTTTCCGTAGGCTGAAAACTCAACTTCCCCCCTGTTAGATAATAGGGACTATTTTCTGCCAAAATAGAGCGCGTCAAGGTCCAATTATCCGTGGAGATTGCACTTTCAAATCCAATATGGGAAGGAAGTACACCAGCATCTAACCACACATCGCCTTTCTTAGAAAGCAAAACCCCAGCATTTGCTTCAAATACATGCTTCAAAACCCCAGGCTCATCTGCATAATTATCTTCCGAATAGGTCCCTACATGAAGGGAAAGGTTGCTTCGGTATCTTCCTTGGGTCATCCCAAATTTAACCATCCCCAGATTTAAGGCTGGACGGTTATGCCGAGCATGATTGTAAAGAAAAGGCAGTCGCTTTTTTTCTTCAGGCAAGTTAAAATCATAGCCATAAAAGAAATCAACCACTCCAGAAACAACTCCTTTGAACTGATTTGAATTAGGAAGACTATCTTGCTGACCCAATACAGGAGTACTTGAACCTATCAAAAAAAAGAGAAGGCTAAACTGCCAAATCCGCTTCATCACCATTGGACATACTATTTTTTCTGTGAGCTAAGATAGCTAAACCAAAAGTCAACAAGCCTAATCTGCCGACAAACATATTGAAGATAAGTACCGCTTTTCCAAAGCCACTCAAAGAGCCTGTAATTCCCGTACTTAATCCAACTGTTCCAATTGCTGAGGTAACTTCGAAAAGAAGCTTATCTAGAGGCAAATTCTCAGAATTTGACATAAAAAACGTGGATACAAAAATTACTGAAGCATAGAGAATAAAAAGGGAGGTGGCAACGTACAATCGCTCTAAGGGTATAATTTTTCCGAAAAAAGTAATTTGCTTATTGTTGCGAATTCTACTCCACATAATCGCAATCAAAGCTGTCAAGGTGGTAGATTTCAAGCCACCTCCAGTTCCTGAAGGTGAAGCGCCAATGTACATGAGAAAGATGAGGATTAATATCACTCCAAGTGCCAAATCCCCTATAGGAATAGTATTAAATCCGACCGTAGTTAATGCACTCATCGCCTGAAAAAAGGAAATCATCAAGCGAACACTAGGCTGCAATTGATTCAATGATGGTTCACCGAAATAAATTACCCCAGTTCCTAACAGCAACAAGACCACTAATACTCCAAAAATAACCTTAGTGGTGTACGTTATTTCCTTTGTTTTTCCAGCTATCCGATTCCAGAAATCTGTCACTACAATAAAACCTAAGGAGCCAGAAATTGCCAAAATCGAAGTGATCACATTTACGGAAACTAAATAAGCAAATGGCTCTAAATTAGTGTTATACAACCCAAATCCTGCGGTGCAAAAAGCGGATACGCTGTGAAAAATACTACTCCAAATTGCAAAATTATGATCTACTCCAGCTTGAATGAAAGCCAGGTAATACGCGAAGGCACCTAGGATTTCAATAATTAGCGTAAATAAAATCACAGACTTCAAAAAATCACCCAAATTAAATCCTTTAGGAAGAGAAAATTCCGCATTAAGCACCCGCTGGTGCCAATGGGTCAGCTTATTCTTATTGGAGAGCAGCAAAAAAGAAGTAAAGGTCATGTAGCCCACCCCTCCAATTTGAATCAAGAGCAATACCACAAACTGACCCAGCCATGTATAAGAATCTACAGTACTCACAGTAACTAAGCCTGTAGTAGAAATTGCAGAAGTAGCTGTAAACAAATTATCTAAAAAAGAGACTGGTTTATTTTGTAAATAGGGCAAACACAATAAAAAACACCCAATCAGGGTATAGCAAAGAAAACCAAACAATAAATTTTGCTGAGGAGAAAGCAAAAGTTGAAACTTACGGTAGTTCTTTCTTCCCCTAAGCAGCACCTTTTTAATAGAACTCGTGGATGTTCTCAATTCCACCTCGCCTGCTGGTAATCCTTTTGAAGTATTCATAGACCTTAAAATTGTTCCGCAAAGGTCTTTTACAATAAAAAAACAGGGCATTAAAATTCATCCCAAAAACATAAAGATTCTATAAAGGCTATTCAAATCTGTAACCTACTCCATTTTCGGTAAACAAGTGTTTGGGAGAATTGGGATTGTCTTCTATTTTTTTTCTCAAGGCAGCGACAAAGACCCTAAGGTATTGTGTCTCCGATTGGTAGCTATAGCCCCAAACTTCTTTCAAAAGATAGTTATGCGTCAATACCTTACCCTCATTCTTAGCAAACAGGGTTAAAAGCTGGTATTCAGTAGACGTCAACTTTACAATTACCCCATTTTTTCTCACTAGCCTAGCTTGCAAATCAACTTCTAAATCTCCAAAACTCAGGGAAGCGGTGTTCACCAAATTTTGGTTTCTCCGAATAGCTCCCCGTATTCTTGCCAGGAGCTCTCCTGTTCGAAAAGGCTTAGTCAAGTAGTCTGTTGCCCCATTATCCAAAGCCTCAACAATATCCGATTCTTTGTCTTGTACGGTCAGGATAAAAATAGGAGCACTATACCATTCGCGCAAAATCCTTAAAATCTCTTGCCCATTCTGATCAGGTAACCCCAAATCAAGAATAATCAATTCCGGAATAAAACTAGCCGCCAAATGCAATCCTTCCTTACCCGAACTTGCTTGAATCACCTGGTAATCATGACTCTCGAGATTGATTTGCAACAATTTTCTAATCTGTGGTTCATCGTCAATTACTAAAACCCTCGTCTTATTCATGTGCTATAGCAGGTTGGGTTAAAAAATCACAGGGTATACTCAGGGTAAAGCAAGCACCCCCAGCAGGTTGATTTTCAAGGGAAATAGATCCATTCATCGCCTCTGTCAGCCCTTTAACGATTGAAAGACCTAGCCCTGTTCCTCCAGGAGCCGTATTTTTTAAGCGATAAAATTTATCAAAAACCAATTCCATTTCATTGTCTGGAAAACCTGGTCCATTATCCGAAATTTCAATCGAAACTGCCTCTTGGTCAATTTCAATTTTTACCTGAATTACTGTGTCAATTGGGGTATGGTTTTGTGCATTATGTAGAATGTTTTGAATGATCTGATCGACTAATCCTGCGTCAAGTCTACACAAGGGTAGCCCTTCAATAGGGGCAAATTTAATTTGATGGTGATTTTCTTTCTCTAATGAGGCTTGAATGGAGGTGAAGATCAACTCATTCAATTCACACCAATCAAGTTTGGGTTGTACAAAGCCGGCCTCTAATCGACTCATGCTTAACAAATTTTTTACCTGCCTATTCAGCCTTGTTCCAGCTAGCTCAATCTCCGCATAAAGTTCCTTGCGTTGGTCTAAAGAAAGCTTTGCCTCTTGATCTTGGAGAATATCAATTGCGGCAATAATCGCTGAAATAGGGGTTCTTAGTTCGTGTGACAAGGAATTAAACAGCGTGTTGTACAATTTGATTGCCTTTCCCTTTTCCCGTTCATCTCTTTCCTTTCGCTCGACTTCTCTAATCTTGAAGGTAAGAATTGCGTTGATTGACGCGATGACGAAATACATTAAGAAAAGTAGGGCGTCTTCTGACTTTCCAATATGAAAAGTCAAAATCGGAGGAATAAAAAAGAAATTCCAAATTAAGCCACTGAGGACCGCCGACACCAAAACAGGATAAATATCAAACAAAACTGCATTGATGGAAACAGCAAGCATCAAAAGCAAGGCAACGGTACGATAGCCTAAAAGGTCTGAAAAAAAATAACTGATACTGACCGTAACTAGGATCAAGAGCAAGCTAATCAGGTACTGATATTGTTTGCTGTACTTTCTTGTATGTAGCAAAAGGCGATTTTTCCCGAAAAGTTAATCTCGAATTCGTAAAGAATTTATAAAAATTTTAAGGGTAGAGAGCCTGTGAAAAAACCTTCCAATTAGAAAAAAACTAGAGGTGATAAATCATTGGATTTACTAATAAATTATCTCCTAATTATTATCCCCCTTAATTACTCATCTACCTTTCCAGCATAAAGCACCAATCGCAAGGTGTCGTAATCGAACTTGCCCCCAAAGTGATCATAATAAGCCTTTAAAGAGCCGAGTTTTTCGGTTACCCCCTGAATCTCCCAAATGGCTTCTTGGGGAACCAGCGCCTCCACCTGGACTTTCCCCGTCTTTACCCCATGTGTGAGGTGATTGAGGATCGTCCCAGGAGTAAGTCCACGATCGGACGCAATTTCTTCTGGCGTTTTTCCCTCCAAAAAAAGGCGAATCGTCTGTTCCTTTGTATCCTCCTTCTTCTCTTTCGTGGGTTTGGATTTAGAAGACTTCTTCTTTCCGGTCTTATTTTTTGTAGTGGAGGCTACAGGAAGGGCTTCTCTAAATTGGGCTACCAGCTGCTGCCGAACCTGCCTAATTTTAAAGTCCACCGCATCCAAGGAACCAATCAACTCACCTTGTAAAATCGCTTGCAGGAGCACTTTACTTCGAGCAATGGACGTATACTTATTCAAAAATTCCAATTCCAACTCTTCCATCGATTCCTGATATTCTTTCACCCGGGTAAACCGCTCGATTTTCACCAAATGACCCAATAAAATCTTCATGCCCTCCAGCAAAAGTTCCAAGTAATAGGCCGAGCCTTTCTCCAAGCGAACCAGCAACTTGTCTACTTCTTTCTGCTGAATCAAATACTGCAATTGCTGACGGAATTTCCGAGTATTCTCCCGCTCGGCCTCCAGCAGCCGATACACCGCTGGCAAATCCTCTCGTAAAGCCTGCTCCTCAAACTCCATGGAGGAGGCCTGCTCGTTCTGGAATTGGATCAAGGCCCCAATCACGCTCTCAAACTCAAAGGTGTTTTCAACCAATTGGAAAAGGTAGTTTTCTTGATGGATGCTTAGCAAGCCTGCCAAATCTTGGTGAGTCGACTTTTCTTGGGTGAAATCCACTACTTTGGCATCCGAAAAAATCACCTCTGTTTGGATGCGAGTTCGTAAAATCAGCCCCTCCAAACTTCGAAGTCTACTCAAGGCCACATATACCTGCCCTGGAGCAAAGGCCTGTCCCACATCCACGATGGCTTTGTCAAAGGTCAGTCCCTGACTTTTGTGGACGGTCACTGCCCAGGCTAGTTTGATCGGATACTGGGAAAATGTACCAATGACCTCCTCTTCCAACTCTTTGGTTTCCGAGTTGAGCTGGTATCGTTTATTCTCCCAATCCTCCTTTCTGAGGACATACTCCTCCTGCTGATCATCCATTCGGACCCGTACCTCATCAGCAGCCAAATGAATCACGGTTGCTAACTTTCCGTTGAAATAGGATGCGTTTCCTGAAGAATCGTTTTTGATAAACATCACGCGAGCTCCTACTTTCAGTTCTAAGATGGGAGGCAGTGGAAACATGCTTTCCGGAAATTCCCGATCTAAATCTGCGTCGTAAAAAAAGGAGGGGCTAGCCAAACTTCGCAGCTCCCGCAAATTCAGTTCGTCCGCCTTGTAATTGTGTGTAGTCAAGGTGATGCAGGGCATCAGTTCCTGAATCTCATCCAAGATCTTAAACTGTTGATTCAGTCGCCGCACATCCTCTGGAGTGGATTTATTGTCCCGCAGGTTATTTAGAATTCGGATAAAGGTATCATCCTGCTGCCGAAAGATCTTGTCCAACTCCAAGTACACCATCCCCGACTGCTGCAGGGCCTTGGCTTCAAAGAAATGCATGGAATTGTAAAATCGACTCAAGACAGTCCATTCATCGTCCTTGACGATGGGGGGCAGCTGGTATAAATCCCCAATCAACAGCACCTGCACTCCACCAAAAGGGACTTGATAGTTGCGCTTTACACTCCGCATCCGGTAGTCAATTGCATCCAGCATATCGGCGCGTAGCATACTGACTTCGTCAATCACCAAGAGGTCAATCGCTTTAAGCACCTTCCTTCTCAGCTGGTTCAAAGGATGCCGCCGTGCCAAGGTTTGCTGGGTAAAAAATCCTTGTCGATCCGTAAAATTTCCCTCCGGTTCACGCGTAGGCAAAAAGGATCCAAAGGGAAACAGAAATTGGGAATGAATGGTCACCCCCTTCGCATTGAGTGCTGCAATGCCCGTAGGCGCCACAATCACAAAACGTTTGTGTGTTTGCTGGGTTAGGTCACGAAGAAAAGTAGTTTTGCCTGTACCCGCTTTACCCGTCAAAAAAATAGGCGCTCCCGTGGTATTTACAAATCTAGCCGCGAGCTCCAGTCGGTCCGTAGAAGTATTCATTTGGCTAAATTAGGCTTTTGTTGCATACCTTGAAGGAGCTTAGTAAAAATTACTAGTAATTTTAAACGCTCACGCAGATTGCGCAAAAAACTCAAGATTAGAAGCAGTTACCCTATGTATATCCATCCACTCAACGCCTGGGAAAATCAACCCGAAGTCCTGGATTTTATTCGAAAAAATGCTTTTGCTACCCTTTACACTCAAGTGAATGGGAAGCCCTGGGCGACCCACATCCCGGTATTTTTGGAGGGTAAAGCCGATGGGAAATTTGTGCTCCATGGACACCTCGCCAAGGCCAATTCCCAATGGAAGCAGCTCGCTCAGGCAGAAGAAGTTTTGGTAGTGTTCCAAGGGCCTCATGCCTACATTTCTTCATCTTGGTATACCCACGAAAATGTTCCCACTTGGAATTACCTAGCCGTACATGTCTATGGCAAAGCAAGGCTAATCGAAGGGGAAGAACTCCTGCACCACCTCAAAACCTTGGTAGATCAGTACGAAACAGGTAGACCCAATCGAGTGCAGGTAGAAACCATGACTCCAAGCTATTTGGAAGGGCAAATCCGGGCCTTGGTAGGTTTTGAATTGGAAATCTCAGAAGTCCATGCTAGTGCCAAACTTTCCCAAAACCGAGACGATGAAAACTACGAACGCATCGTCCAACAGCTCGAACAAAGTCCCTTAGCAAGCGACCTGGAAGTGGCTGAAGAAATGCGGAAGAGAAGAAATAAAAAATAAAAGGTACCAAGTACGAAGTACAAGGCACCAAGTATATGTACCAAGTACGAAGTACAAGGTACCAGGTAGCATCAAAAGCGCATCAGCTGAAGGTGGGCAGAATGCTGCTCCATACTTTGTACTTAGTACTTGGTACTTTGGACACTCACTTCAGCATTCTTCACTCAGCGTTGGATATTCGACATTAGTGAACAACCCGTATTTCGTATTTCGTAAATCCTCTTTGTACTTCGTACTTGGTACTAGTTAAACACGGACCTTCGTCGTACCTCCACCCTTCAAGGTAATCTCCACAGGCGCATTGGTTTTCCAGTGTCCTCCCGTAAAATCAGGGATATCGATGGAATTGGAACGGTTGGCCACAGACCACTCACTCATCGGAGTGATGCAGCTCCACAAAGCGGCATCGTACACATCCTGATCCAACGGAAGTCCATTGCGCAAGCAATCAATTAGCCTCCAGTCCATCATGAAATCCATGCCTCCATGGCCCCCAATTTGCTTGGCTAGTTCGCCTACCTTTTGGACAATCTCTGGGGTGTATTTCTCTTTGAGCGCCATCATCTCATCCTCCTTCATCCAGCTGTGTCCTTTGGCCACTTTTTGCTCGGGATATTTTTGCGCATAGCCCTCGGTGCCACTCACCACATGCAATCTAGAATAAGGGCGAGGCGAGGTCACATCATGCTGAATGACAATGCTTTTTCCAAGCTTCGTTTTCACCACGGTGGTATTCATATTGCCTCGATAGGACTTTTCCGCGTAACCATTCCAAAAGGAATCTTGCTGGGCAAGCTCCTTGGCTTTTTTCTGCATTTGAAAATCATTGGAAGACAAAGACGTCAAGTAATCCATCTGATCCCCACGGTTGATGTTCAAAATCTGACAGATGGGACCAAGTCCATGGGTGGGATAGAGATTGCCATTTCGGAAGTTTTCTTCCAACCTCCACATGCCCTGATAGCCCTTGTCCTTGTCAAAGTTGAGCCAAACCAAATCGTGAATGTACGCTCCCTCTACGTGCACCACATCGCCAAAAAATCCCTCACGAGCCATCTTCAAGGTCATCAACTCAAAGAAGTCGTAGCAGCAATTTTCCAACTGCATGCAATGCTTTTTGGTGCGCTCGGAAGTTTCTACCAGCTGCCAGCACTCTTCTAAGGTGCGCGCTGCAGGCACCTCCACGGCAGCATGCTTGCCTGCTTCCATCGCATACACCGCCATGGGCGTATGCCACTCCCAAGGAGTAGCAATGTAAATCAAATCCAAATCGGGACGCTCACACATTTTTTTCCAGGCGTAAGGTGAACCCGAATACAATTCAGGACGATGGATGGTTCCTTCTAAGGATTTTTTCGCCTCTTCCGCACGTTCAGGAAGCAGGTCACACAAGGCCTTGATCTCTACACCTTCAATTTTGCTCAGGCGATCTACCGCACCCGGTCCACGCATACCCAAACCCACTATTCCTACCCGTACCACATTCAATTTGGGAGCAGCAAAGCCAGACATATTGAACGACTGTACTCGAGAAGCACCGTAGGCCGCTTCCAATGGCAACACTTTCATGGAGTCTGCCAAGGCGCTTCCAGCACCAAATAATCCTAGACCTGCTAGTCCAGTAGTCTTTAAAAATTCTCTTCTACGATTCATAGGGATATGCTTTTTTGGGTTTGCATCCCCTAGTTACTAAAAAATCAAAAAAAGTCCCTACCGCC
>JACCDV010663141.1_pt1 | contig 43210 bp, 35 predicted proteins | sample 7446131 | NCBI WGS metagenome assembly JACCDV01 (sample SAMN15323448, study PRJNA562643) | freshwater metagenome | isolation source: river surface water | place: USA:Blue River Watershed | collected 2017-08-17
AAAAAGGCATTTTAGCCTATTTTTGCAACCTATTTTATAATTGTCACGGCAAAAACCGTGCAGCCTTAAAAATCATATTATGAAGCAAGGTATCCACCCAGAAGCGTATCGTTTCGTTGTGTTTAAAGACATGAGTAACGGCACTTCTTTTTTAGGAAAGTCTACAGCAAATACCAAAGAAACTATTCAATGGGAAGATGGTAATGAGTATCCAGTTATTAAATTGGAGATTTCAAACACATCTCACCCTTTCTACACTGGTAAGAACATGTTAGTAGATACAGCTGGTCGTATCGATAAGTTCAACAAGCGTTACGCAAAAGCAAAATAAATTAAAGCATTTAATTTTCATAAACCCTTTCCAACGTCAAGTCGGAGAGGGTTTTTTGTATATTGTACACAATCAATACTTACCTTTGTCCAGCAGGATTGCTTAAATAAATGACTATGCAGAAATTAGATATATTGGCCTTTGGTGCGCACCCCGACGATGTTGAATTAGGATGTGGAGGTACACTATTAGCTGCAGTTGCAGAAGGCAAAAAAGTAGGTATAATCGATTTGACAAAAGGAGAGTTAGGAACAAGAGGAACCACTTCCATAAGATTAAAAGAAGCTTTATTAGCAGGTGAAATTATAGGTGCAACCATCAGAGATAATTTAGGAATGAAAGATGGTTTTTTTGTGAATGATGAAGCACATCAATTTGCAGTAATTGAAACGATCAGAAGATTTCAGCCAGATATTATTTTATGCAATGCTCCTGAAGATAGACATCCTGATCATGGAAGAGCAGCTAAGTTAATTGCAGATGCTTCTTTTTTATCTGGACTTGTTAAAATTCAAACAACGCATAACGGCGTAGCGCAGGCTGCATGGAGGCCTACTCAGGTATTCCATTATATTCAATCAAGAGGATTGAAGCCTAATTTTGTAGTGGATATTAGTGCGCATATGGATAAGAAGATGGAATCGATTATGGCACATTCTTCACAGTTTTATGATCCAAATTCAAATGAGCCAAATACATTTATCTCAAGTAATTCTTTTTTAGAGTTTATCAAAGGACGCGCTAAAGAATTAGGACAACAAATAGGCGTAGCGTATGCAGAAGGATTCATTTCTGAAAAAATGATTGGGATTAGTAGCTTTGATGGATTGATTCAAAAGACAACTTAATTTTTATAATTATACATTTATAAATTAGAATTACACATTTAAAGATTGAATATGTCAATAGTAAAAGTTGGTTTAGTACAAATGTCTTGTACTGCAGATGTACAAGCGAATAAAGCAAAGGCAATTGTAAAAATTAAAGAAGCAGCTAAACAAGGCGCACAAATTATTTGTTTACAAGAGCTCTACACTTCTCTATATTTTTGTGATGTAGAAGCGTATGAAAATTTCAAATTAGCCGAGCCAATTCCTGGTAAAACAACCGATGAATTAAGTTTACTAGCAAAGGAATTAAATGTGGTAATCATCGCTTCTTTATTTGAAAAAAGAGCAGAGGGCTTATACCACAATACCACCGCAGTTTTAGATTCAGACGGCACTTATTTAGGCAAGTATCGTAAAATGCATATACCGGATGATCCAGCGTACTATGAAAAATTTTATTTCACGCCAGGAGATTTGGGTTATAAAGTTTTCAAAACAAAATTTGCAACGATCGGCGTTTTAATATGTTGGGATCAATGGTATCCAGAAGCTGCAAGAATTACAAGTTTAATGGGTGCCGAAATGTTGTTCTATCCAACTGCAATTGGTTGGGCAACAGCACAAGATGAAGCCACCAATACAGAACAATACAATGCTTGGCAAACAATTCAAAGAAGCCATGCGGTTGCGAATGGCGTACCAGTGATTAGTGTTAATCGTGTAGGATTAGAGCAGGATGGATTGATGAAATTCTGGGGAGGTAGTTTTGTAAGTAATCCATTTGGCACTTTGTTGTATAAAGCATCTCATGATCAAGAAGAAATTGCTGTGGTAGATATTGATACAGAAAAATCGGATAGTTACAGAACGCATTGGCCGTTTTTACGTGATCGCCGTATCGATTCATACCAACCAATTACAAAAAGATATATAGACGATGAGCAATAGTAGTTTAGAAAATTTAAAAGAGGCGATTCGACAAGGAGCAACTCCAAAGTCTTTGGGCTATCAATTTCCTGCAGAGTTTGCAAAACAAGATGCCACTTGGTTAAGTTGGCCTCATAAAGAGGCAAGTTGGCCTGGTAAATTGGATAGCATATACCCATCTTATATTGAATTTATTAAAATTCTAATACAATCTCAACGAGTTTGTATTAATGTGGTGGATGCAGCAATGCAAGCAACAGCAATAGAAATGATGCAAGCTTTAAAAGTAGATTTATCCAAGGTTCAATTTTTCATCCATCCAACCAACGATGCATGGTGTAGAGATCATGGGCCAAGTTTTTTAATTGGTAAAAATCCTGAAGCCCCTAAAGCTATTGTAGATTGGAACATCAATGCATGGGGTGGGAAATACCCTCCTTATGATTTAGATGATGTAATTCCGACACGTATTGCAGAAGCAATGAACCTCCCAGTTTTTTATCCAAATATTATTATGGAAGGTGGCTCGGTAGATTTTAATGGTGCAGGAACAGTCTTGACTTCTAAATGTTGTTTATTAAATGAGAATAGAAATCCACATTTAAATCAAGCACAAATTGAACAATATTTATGTGATTATTATGGGGTAGATCAAGTGTTATGGGTTTCAGAGGGTATTGTCGGCGACGACACGGATGGACATATTGATGATACAGTGCGTTTTGTAAATGAAGATACAGTTGTGACGGTGGTTGAATCAAATAAGGCATCAGAAAATTATGAATTATTGCAAGACAATTTAAAAGAATTGAAAGCAATGCGTTTGATCAATGGCAAGCAGTTAAATATTATTGAATTACCGATGCCTGCAGATGTAATTTATGAAGATCAAATGTTGCCAGCTTCTTATGCGAATTTTTATATTAGTAATGCGCATATTGTGGTGCCTACTTATCGATGTGCACAAGATGATCAAGCAATGCGTATCATACAGGACTGTTTTCCAACAAGAGAAGTTGTGGGTATCGATTCAACCGATATCATTTGGGGATTAGGTAGCTTTCATTGTTTAAGCCAACAAGAACCAAGTACAGAACAATAATTAATTTCAGAACCACATTTAACCCAAACAGGTTAAGCTGATAAAATAATTTTATGCGCATATTGATACAGTTTGTTTCCTTTTTTGTTTTAGTTATAGGTATTTATGCGTGTAACAGTTTCCCTTATGGAAAAACGAATCGTCAGTATAATCGTCAGGCTACAGCTTTATCAAAAAAAATAAAAATGTCTCCTGAGCTTCAATCTGAGGGGCAGTTATTACTTGCAGATAAATGGGTGGGCACGACCAACTTTGATTTAAGAAAACCAAATTTTGTGGTGATTCATCATACGGCGCAAAATGCTTGCGAACAAACTTTAAAAACCTTTACATTAGAAAGAACAAAAGTAAGTGCCCATTATGTGATTTGTAAGGATGGTACGGTGCATCATATGTTGAATGATTATATGAGGGCTTGGCATGGAGGAATTGGAAGTTGGGGAAACAATACCGATTTGAATTCAAGTTCAATTGGTATAGAAATTGACAATAATGGATTTGAGCCTTTTGAGCCTGAACAAATTAGTAGCCTATTACAATTGCTTGCTCAATTAAAAAATAAGTACCAAATACCTGTTGACCATTTTATAGGACATAGTGATATTGCGCCTCGTCGTAAAGTAGATCCCAATATTAATTTTCCATGGAAAACACTATCTGAACAAGGCTATGGAATTTGGTTTGAACCGAATTTGAATCAAACCTTACCAAAGGGTTTATCAATCACCCATGCGCTTAGTTTGGTAGGTTATGAGACCAAAGATAGTATCGCTGCTATCCTTGCATTTAAGCGTCATTTTAGACAGGATAGTGCTAGATTAATGACAAGTGCTGATAGTTCTGTTTTAGCACAATTGATTTTGGCTAAACTTTCTAAATAATGGAAAAAAAGTTGATGAATTATTTTGTCTACTAACAATTGTTAGTGTAAATTTGGACAAATATTTTACTATGGATTTTCGTTTATCAGAAGAGCAGTTAATGATTCAAAAAGCAGCTCGTGAATTTGCACAACAACAATGTTTACCAGGTGTAATTGAAAGAGATGAACACCAAAAAGTACCAAAGGACCAATTAATGCAATTAGCAGATCTTGGTTTCATGGGTATCATGACTTCCCCTGAATATGGCGGTGCTGGAATGGATACGATTAGCTATGTTTTAGCGATGGAAGAAATTAGTAAAGTAGATTCTAGTGTGAGTGTAAGCGTGAGTGTAAACAACAGCTTAGTATGTTGGGGACTAGAATATTATGGAAATGAAGCACAAAAACAAAAATATTTAACGCCATTAGCACAAGGTAAAAAGGATGGTGAATTATACCTTGGAGCATTTTTACTTAGTGAACCTGAAGCGGGTAGTGATGCTACACACCAGCATACAAGTGCGATTGATAAAGGTGATCATTATGTTTTAAACGGTGTTAAAAACTGGATCACCAATGGATCAACTGCATCTGTCTATTTAGTGATGGCTCAAACAGATGCTTCTAAAGGTTCGAGAGGTATTAACGCATTTATTGTAGAAAAAAATACACCAGGTATTACAGTAGGACCAAAAGAAAATAAAATGGGTATTCGCGGAAGTGATACACATTCTATTTCATTTACAGATGTAATTGTTCCGAAAGAAAATAGAATTGGGGATGATGGATTTGGATTCAATTTTGCCATGAAGACCTTGAATGGTGGTCGAATTGGTATTGCTGCACAAGCACTTGGTATCGCAAGTGGCGCCTACGAATTAGCGTTGGCTTATAGTAAAGAAAGAAAGTCTTTTGGTAAACCAATACATGAGCATCAAGCTATTCAATTCAAATTAGCCGAAATGGCCACAAGAATTGAGACTGCCCGTTTATTATGTTATAAAGCTGCTTGGGAAAAAGACAACCATATGGATTATGTAATGAGTGCTGCTATGGCAAAACTACATGCGAGTGATACCGCAATGTGGGTTACAACAGAAGCAGTGCAAGTACATGGTGGTTATGGATTTGTAAAAGAGTTTCATGTTGAGCGCTTAATGCGTGATGCAAAAATCACACAAATTTATGAAGGTACTTCTGAGATTCAGAAAATGGTGATAGGTCGTTCTATTACTAGATAATCGATTGCTATTTCGGTTTGTTCTGACTACCTTTGTAACCTATGCCAGTTAATATTTCAGCCTATCATACTATTCAAGCAAGTTTAGTAGACAAACAAGTCTCGCTTATCGCTGTGAGTAAAACAAAGCCCAACGAGGATTTGATGGAATTGTATGCATTGGGTCAACGTGCATTTGGAGAGAACTATGTGCAAGAATTAGTTGACAAAGCTGCTACCTTACCTAAAGATATACAATGGCATTTTATTGGACATTTACAGTCTAATAAAGTTAAATACATTGCACCATTCGTTCATTTAATTCATGGAGTGGATAGCGAAAAATTATTACAAGAAATTAATAAACAAGCTTTAAAACAGGGCAGGGTAATTGATTGTTTATTGCAAGTCCATATTGCGGAAGAAGACACGAAGTTTGGTTTTGACGAAACGAGTTTAATGGAATTTTTACAATCAGGTAGATTAATAAATTATCCTAATATTACCATTAAAGGTTTAATGGGGATGGCTAGTTTTTCTGATAATCAACAACAAGTTCAAAGAGAATTTAAGCAATTAAAAAAATGTTTTGATCTAGCTCAAAAATCGATTGGAGTAACCTGTACTATTTTAAGTATGGGTATGAGTGGTGATTACGAATTAGCCATTCAAGAAGGAAGTAATATGGTTCGAATAGGCAGTTTATTGTTTGGAGCAAGAAATTATCCTCCAGCGAAATAATTTTATTAATTCGGTAACTAAAAATAGTTATAATAAAAAAAGAGTGGCATAAAAGCCACTCTTTTTTTATTGAAGTAAATTGAAAATTACAATCGATTTCATTAGGGATACATTCGGTTTTAATAGGAAGAACTTTCATTTTAAAAGGAAGAGCTTCTATTTTTAAAAGGAACTACTTCGTTTTAGAATGGTCAAAAACCAACTGGCAGAAAGCTTTTACACCAACAATAAAGCCAGATTCATCTAAGTAAAAGTCTGGTGTATGATGCGGGCCTGCTTTACTTGGGTCGGTACCTTTTGGTAAAGCACCTAAATTAAAAAAGAAGCTAGGTGCTTTTTCACCAAAGAAAGAAAAATCTTCGGCACCTGTTACCCAAGTGGATTCAGATACATTTTCAGCACCAGCTGCTTTAATCAAAGCTGGTAATGTTTTCTTTACTAGGTTAGGATCATTAAATGTTACCAATGTTTTAGTGTCTATCGTCACATCAGCAGTTGCACCAGAGCTTGCAGCAATTGTTTTCACAGTATGCTTGATTCTTTCATGTACTTCCTTTTGCATTTTGCTATCTAATGTTCTAATGGTGCCAGTCATGTCTGCTGTTTCTGGGATAATATTTGAACGAACACCACTATTGATTGTGCCCACAGTAATAACAACAGGTGCTGTTGTTAAATCCATTTGTCTGCTAACAATATGTTGTAAACCTTCTACGATTTGTGCAGATGCTGCAATAGGGTCAACGCCGCCCCATGGTTGTGAACCATGACTTCCTTTTCCATTTACTTTAATCGTAAACCAATCAGAAGAAGCCATGAATGCGCCAGCTTTATACTTTAATGTTCCTACGGGTGTTTGAGAACTAATATGAATTCCAAATACTGCATCTACTTTTGGGTTATCTAATGCACCTTCTTTAATCATTAATGGAGCACCACCTTCTTCAGTACCTGGAGCACCTTCCTCTGCAGGTTGAAACAAGAATACTACAGTTCCTGGTACATCTTTTTGCATCGCATGCAAAACTTTAGCAGTTGCCATTAAGATAGAAGTATGAGAGTCATGTCCACATGCATGCATTACTGGTACTTTCTTTCCGTCATAATCTGCGGTTACTTTTGAAGCAAAGGGTAGGTTGACTCTTTCATACACTGGAAGTGCGTCAATATCAGCTCTTAATGCTACCACTGCACCAGGTTTGCCGCCTTTTAAAACAGCAACAACACCAGTTTTAGCAACTGGATAACGAACTTCTACACCAGGTAAGGTTTTTAAGAAGTCAGCAATGTATTTACCTGTGTTGTATTCTCTATTTGACAATTCAGGATTTTGGTGAAAATGTCTTCTCCATTGAATTAATTCAGGTTCAACTTTTTCAAGCAATTGAGCATAATTTTTTGGTAGCTCTTGTGCTATTGAACTGCTAGCAATCAATAAGCTCATTGCGAATAGAAGTTTACGCATGTTGTAGGTTTTGATGATGAATATTTTTATTTAAGAAATTTAAATTAGGCTTTGTATTCTCCAAATACATTTCTAAGTATATCAGCAATTTCTCCTAAAGTACATTTGGCTTCAACCGCAGCAATAACTGGGGGCATGATATTAGTACCATTACTGGCAGCTTCTTTGATTGCTGCTAGACAGGAGGTTGCCAAAGCACTATCTCGATTTGCTTTTAAAGCTTTTATTTTTTCAATTTGTGCTTCCTGAATACTTGCATCAATTTTGAAAATTGGAATTTTGTTTGTCTCTTCTGATTGGTATTCATTGACACCCACAATTATTTTATCTTTCGACTCAATGTCTTTTTGATATTTGTAGGCACTATCACTAATCTTGTTTTGCATCCATCCAGATTCAATTGCAGCGACTGCGCCACCCATTTCATCTATCTGTTTAATTAACTCCATTGCTTTTGAAGCAACTTCTGAAGTCAGATTTTCAACAAAATAACTTCCTGCTAAAGGATCTGCAGTATCTGGAATGCCACTTTCGTATGCGACTACTTGTTGGGTTCTTAAAGCGATTGTAGCGGCTTGTTCTGTAGGCAAACCAAGCGCTTCATCAAATCCGTTGGTATGAAGACTCTGCGTCCCACCCATCACTGCTGCGATCGTTTGAATCGTCACCCTTGTGATATTATTTAAAGGTTGTTGTGCAGTTAAGGTAGCACCACCAGTTTGTGTATGAAAACGAAGCATCATTGCTTTTTCATCTGTGGCACCTAAGTCCTTCATCATTTTTGCCCAAATGCTTCTCGCTGCTCTAAATTTTGCGACTTCTTCAAATAAATTATTATGTGCATTAAAGAAAAAGGAAAGTCTTTTCCCAAATACATTGATATCTAATCCCTTTGCCAATGCTGCTTCGACATAGGCTTTACCATTACTTAAAGTAAATGCAATTTCTTGCACTGCAGTACTACCTGCTTCACGAATATGGTACCCAGAAATTGAGATGCTATTCCATTTTGGTAAGTCTGTACTACACCATTCAAATATATCTGTGATAATACGCATTGAATGTCTAGGAGGGTAGATATAAGTGCCTCTTGCTGCGTATTCTTTTAAAATATCATTTTGAATTGTACCTGATAAATGTTTTAAATCAATGCCTCTTTTTTTAGCCACAGCAACATAAAGTGCCAAAAGAATAAATGAAGTAGCATTGATTGTCATGGAGGTACTGATTTTATCCAACGGAATATCATTGAATAAAATTTCCATGTCTTCTATAGAACAGATAGATACCCCAACTTTTCCAACTTCACCATCTGCAAGTGCATGGTCTGCATCATATCCAATTTGAGTTGGAAGGTCAAATGCGACACTTAAACCCATCACACCTTGAGATAATAAATAATGGTAACGTTGATTACTCTCTTGTGCAGTAGAAAAACCTGCATATTGACGCATTGTCCAAAGCTTTCCTCGATACATATCATTTTGAACCCCTCTTAAATAAGGGAATGTACCGGGATTAGGAATTGTTTGCGCTGCTTCGGGAAGGTCTGCTGATGTGTAGACCTTCTTAATCTCTATACCGCTGTCCGTTTGCTTCTTGTTAGATTCCATAGTTCAAATTACGAAAAATTGGTTGTTTTTATACCTAATAATTTTTCTATTTTCGAAAAATTGGAGCAGGAACTATAACTAGATTAGTCTTAATTTTACAGGACCAACCAAGTATTGATTTTGTTCAATGGTCGGTTAAAAAATTAGTATAAGATGTCTACAATAACAGATACATTAGCAACACCAGTAACATTTACTGCAGGAGCGATAGAAGAGTTACATCGTTTAATGAACGCCCCAGATTTTGATCAACAACAAAGGTTAAGAGTAGGTGTTAAAGGGGGAGGTTGTAGTGGAATGACCTATGTCTTAGGTTTTGATGTGCCTACTGATAAAGACCTTCTATTTGTAATTGAAGGTATCCCATGTTGTATGGAAACGGCGCATCAGATTTATTTATATGGAATGCAAATTGATTGGCAGGGTGGTTTAAATAGCAGAGGTTTTACTTTCACCAATCCAAACGCATCTAGTACCTGTGGCTGTGGCACTTCTTTCGCAGTTTAATTTATTTTAACCTATTATTTCCAATAAAAAAGCCCACTATAAAAGTGGGCTTTTTCGTATTCGATCCTTTATAGTCTAAGCATTGTTAGCACTATGTTTTTTTGCTTTTGGCTCTGTTCCTAATGGCTTGTTCTTAGCAAAATCTACTAATACTGGAGCAGCAACAAAGATAGAAGAATAAGTACCTGTGATAACACCAATCAACATTGCGAATGCAAAACCTCTTGTTACTTCACCACCAAAGATGAATAGGATTAAGATAGTCAAGAATACAGTCAATGAAGTCATGATTGTTCTAGATAATGTTTGGTTGATCGCTTTGTTAATGATGGTTGCATTGTCTACACCTTTCATTAAATGACTGTCCTCACGGATACGGTCATAAACGATTACTGTATCATTCATAGAGAAACCAATTACCGTTAAGATCGCAGCAATGAAATGCTGGTCAATCTCTAATGGGAATGGAACAACTTCTCTTAAGAAACTAAATACAATCAATGTTACGAATACGTCGTGTAACAAAGAGAAGATCGTTCCTAAAGAATATCTCCAATCACGGAAACGAATAAAGATGTATAAACAAATTGCAATCAATGCGAAGATGGTTGCTTTTGTAGCACCCGCTTTTAAATCTTCAGAGATAGAAGGCAATACTTTTTGTTGCTTTTGCTTGTATTGCTCATCAAATTCTTTAAAGGTAATTCCAGCAGGTAATTGTTTGCTTAAACCTTTGAATAATAAAGCTTCTACTTCTTGGTCAATATTATTGCCTTGATCTTTGATCTTGTATGAAGTAGTGATATTGATTTGGTTTTTAGTATCAACCGTTTTAATGATCGGTGCTTCACCAAATACTGCTTTCAATTCATTTCTAACTTCTTCGATATTTACAGCTTTGTCAAATTTAACAGTGAAGCTACGTCCACCAGCAAATTCAACACCTTCGTCAAATCCGTTGAAGAAAGAGGCAATACCACCAATTAATACAACAACAGATAAAATATAAGCGTACTTTCTGAATTCAATGAATTTGAAATTTGCATTCTTGAAAATACCTCTTGATACAGCTGTGAAATATTCAAAGTGTCTATTCTTGCTTGTGTAGATATCAGTGATTAATCTTGAAACTAGGATACCACAGAACAAGGATAATAAAATACCAATGATTTGTGTAGTTGCAAATCCTAATACAGGACCTAAACCAAAGTAAGCTAAGATAACCGCAGTTAAAAGGGTTGTAACGTGTGCATCCAATACTGGAGACATAGAACGCTTATAACCATCTGCTACTGCTAATTGATAGCTCTTGCCCTTGGTTAATTCCTCTTTAATTCTTTCGAATATAATTACGTTCGTATCAACGGCCATACCAATAGTCAATACTAAACCGGCAATACCTGGGGCAGTTAATGTAAATCCTAAGGCACTTAAGATACCAATTGTAAATAATAAGTTTAAGATCAATGCAATATTCGCAACCCATCCACCCGTGTTAAAGTAAATCAACATCAAGGCAAAGATGACCAAGAAAGAAACACCAAATGCCATAGCACCACCTTGGATAGAAGCGTTCCCTAAAGTAGGACCTACTTGTTGGTCGGCAACAATTTTAGCTGGAGCAGGTAATTTACCACTCTCTAAAATTTGTGCTAAATCTTGCGCAGTTTTTAAAGAGTAATTACCAGAAATTTGAGAGTTACCTGTTGTAATTGCATCATTCACATTTGGAGCTGAGTAAACGATATTATCTAAAACAATCGCAATAGGCTTGCCAACGTTTTTAGAAGTCATCTTAGCCCAAATGCTAGTACCAATTTTATCCATGTTCATCTTGATCGCTACTTTACCACGCTCATCAAAATCTTGTGTTGCATTAGCAACATGATCGCCTTCTAATTCGGCTAAACCATTTTCCAATGTTTTGATTGCATATAAAGGTAAAACGTCTTTTGCTTTAGGATCGGTTTCGTCTGGTTTACCATACATGAATACCAAGTTCGAAGGGAACTTAGATTTTACTTCTGGTAAAGCTAAATAAGCATTCAATAAAGCTGAATCTTTTTTCAATGTATAACCAATCTCAGCAGGGAAAATGTACTGACCATTTTTTGATTGATAAGGTTGTGTAAATTGAACAATTTTTAACAATGGATTTTTCGCTGCATTTGCTTTTGCAGTATCCACTTTTGCTACAGCCGTTGAATCAACGATTCCAGCATTGCTCAATTCAATTGCTTTGTCAGCTGCTAAAACGCCACTTTGGAAATCTTTATTTTCTAAAGTGTACACTTCAAAGAATTGAAGGTTCGCAGTAGACTGTAAATAAGATCTAACACGCTCTTTATCAGAGATGCCAGCTAATTCAATATTGATGATTCCTTTTGCTGGATCTGGGTTGATTGTTGGAGACGCCAATCCAAATCTATCAATACGTGTAGTTAAGATCTTGTAAGTATTGTTAAAAGCTTGAATAGATTGTTCTTGTAAATAAGTAATTACAGTTGCATCAGATGCGTCAAACTTTAATTTACCATTGCTTCTGCTCGCGAATAAAGGCGCTAATTTTCCTGTAGGGTTGATTGCTTTATATTCGTTTGTAAACAAAGTAATTAAGTCTGCATTACTGTTTGCTTTTTTATTGACTGCATTTGTTAATGCGGTATTAAATGCAGGCTCTTTAGAGTAATTCGCCAATGATTTGATTAGACCATCTAATCCAACTTCCATTGTAACACTCATACCACCTTGTAAATCAAGGCCTAGCATTAATTCATTTTGTTTAGCAGCACCGTAAGTTGTTAAACCAAAGAAAAGCTTTGTGTCTTTGGTACTGTCTAATAAACGCTTGTAATACACTTTCTTAGCATCATTGATGCTATCGTTGTATAACAATTGTTGGTCTTTATCACTTGGATAAACCTGTTCAGCTTTAGGTAGTTTGTTGACCCAAGCCGTTGCTTTAGCATCCATTGCTTTTTCGTGTGTTCTAACGAACCAAGTAAAAGATAATTGGTAAAGACAAATTAAAATAAGCGCAAATGTAAAAAAGCGCACTAATCCTTTGAGTTGCATAATAGTTTGGTTAACTTTTTTTAGTCGGCAAATATAATGGAAACAAGCCTAAAAAAGGCCCTATTTGACCATTATTTTGAGTGATCTTAAGAGCGATTCTAGTCGATGCTCATTTGGAAATAAAGGGGTGAATTTGCAGGAATTGAGCCAACTGTACTAGCACCATATGCCAGAGAAGAGGGGATGACCATTTTGATTTTTCCGCCCTTTCCAATTAAGGGTACTGCAATCTGCCAACCCACAATTAGGTCTTTCAGGGCATAAGTAATAGTTCCAGCATCAAATTGGATTCCAGTCATTAATTTTCCGCTATAAGTCATTGTAAGTGAAGTACATAGGTTTGGTTTAGCGGTATCACCAGGGGTAATAATTTCATATAAAATGCCACTTGGGTGTACGGTGTAATTGATACCATTGTTATTGCAGAAAGCAACCATTTGGGCTCTCTGAGTGGCTGAGTTATCATTTACGTATTGAGGCTTAATAGTACAAGCTGTGTTGTTTGGATTATCCGTGTCAGATTTACTACAAGCTTCTAGAAGGAAAATGCCAGAAAGGAGTAAAAAAAGGCTTAAAATGCCAAGAATGCTTGATTTTTTGGTGTTTTTTGGAGTAAAATGGATCATTTTTTGTTTTTTATATGCTTTATTTCATTAAATCTTTGTTCATTCATTTCAGATGTAAATTGCTGATAGAGCCAGCCAAATCCTGTTGAAATTAGGATAATTGTGATTAATATCCATAGAATATTCCCCCTAGAATTTGCGACCATGTTCGCTCTTTCATACCAGCCCATCTCGGCAACGATTAATATTAAGATGCCTAATAATAGACTAATGCTCAAACCTCTTAAAAAGGATTTTCGTTTATAATGGGGGATAGCACGTTCTTTTTCCCAATAAGTATAAAATTTTTCGTCGTCTGGGTGGAGCATGCGCAAATTTATGGATTGCAGGCTGAATTCAATTGCATTAGCTATATTTAGTTTTTAAACAAAATCTAAAAAGATGAAATCCTTTCTTCAAAAATTTGGCTTGACTGCTTATATTTTAATGTTGATGCTTCATTTGTTCGCACAATTATTAGGGTATACTCAAATACAAATTGGCTCTAAGTTGGTTTTATTGCCCCTGTTAATGGCTACTTTTTATGTGCAACCATTTTTCGAATCTGCTCCAAAAATCAAGTACTTGATTTTGATTGGATTGTTTGGGTCTTTCTTGGGGGATGCTTTTTTATTGTCTGATGCTTATTTTATTCCAGGTATGATAGCATTTATGACAACGCATATTTTTAATATTATTTTCTTTCATTCAATTCAACCAGAAACAAGGAAGTCTAAAACAAAATTAATTATTTCAATTTTATTGTTAGGAGCGTTTTGTGCATTTGTATATAGCTTTTTGAAAGATGCAATGGGTGCATTGATCTATCCAATATTAGTTTACATGATTTTAATTTCAACATCAGCTATCTATACTGTTAGGACTTCATTGAATTCAAAAGCAACTTTAATTGCAGATCTATTTTGGACTCCTGGTATGCTATTTTTTATTGCATCGGATGCAGTGCTAGCTTTCAATAAATTTTATTGGTCAACACAAAGTCCTATCGATAATATTGGATTAGTGACGATGGCTACTTATGGTATTGCTCAATTGTTATTAGTGAAAGGGTTTCAATTGTATTTTGCAAAACAAACAACTACAGCTTAAAATATTTTGAACCATTATATCTGAAATAGATAAAACGATTACACAAAAAAAGACCTCCAATTGCTTGGAGGTCTTTTTTATACTTTTTATTTAAAGTATTAGTAACCCATACCGCCCATATCAGGAGCGCCACCTGGAGCTGGCATTTCAGCTTTTGGTTTGTCAGCAATCACACACTCTGTTGTTAACAACATAGAAGCGATTGATGCTGCATTTTCTAAAGCAACTCTAGATACTTTAGTTGGATCAATAACACCTGCTTTGAATAAGTTTTCGAAAACTTCTGTTCTTGCATTGAAACCAAAGTCGTCTTTGCCTTCTTTGATTCTTTGAACAACGATAGAACCTTCGATACCACTGTTCTTAACAATTTGACGTAATGGTTCTTCAATTGCACGACGTACAATTTGAATACCTGTTGTCTCATCATCATTTGCACCTTTTAATTTATCTAAGCTAGCAACGGCACGGATATAAGCCACACCACCACCAGGTACGATACCTTCTTCAACAGCAGCACGAGTTGCATGTAAAGCGTCATCTACACGGTCTTTCTTTTCTTTCATTTCTGTTTCAGTAGCTGCACCAACGTACAATACTGCAACACCACCGCTTAACTTCGCTAAACGCTCTTGTAATTTTTCTTTATCGTACTCAGATGTTGTATTTTCAATTTGAGCTTTGATTTGATTTACACGAGATGTGATATCTGCTTTTTTACCTTTACCACCAACGATAACGGTATTGTCTTTATCGATTGTGATAGAAGATGCTTGACCTAAATATGTTAAGTCTGCATTCTCTAATTTGAATCCTTGCTCTTCGCTAATTACAGTACCTGCAGTTAAGATTGCAATGTCATTCAACATTTCTTTTCTTCTGTCACCAAATCCTGGTGCTTTAACAGCAGCCACTTTGATAGTGCCACGTAATTTGTTTACAACCAATGTTGCCATTGCTTCACCTTCTAAATCTTCTGCGATGATTACTAATGGACGATTTGTTTGAGCAACTTTCTCTAAAATATGTAAGATGTCTTTCATTGCAGAAATCTTCTTATCATAAATTAAGATATATGGATTTTGCATTTCAGCTTCCATTTTTTCGCTGTTTGTAACGAAGTAGGGAGAAACGTATCCACGATCGAATTGCATACCTTCTACAACGTCTACTGTTGTATCAGTTCCTTTTGCTTCTTCAACTGTGATCACACCTTCTTTACCAACTTTAGCCATTGCAGTTGCAATTAACTTACCAATTTCATTGTCGTTGTTTGCAGAGATTGAAGCTACTTGCTCAATCTTTTTAGAGTCGTTACCAACTGTTTGAGATTGTGCTTTTAAACTTGCTACTACTTTTTCAACTGCTTTATCGATACCACGCTTTAAATCCATTGGATTTGCACCAGCAGTCACGTTTCTTAATCCTTCGCTGATAATTGCTTGCGCCAAAACAGTTGCAGTTGTTGTACCATCACCTGCTAAGTCAGCAGTTTTAGATGCAACTTCTTTTACCATTTGCGCACCAATATTCTCGATTGGATCTTCTAAATCAATTTCTTTAGCTACTGATACACCATCTTTTGTAACAGAAGGTGAACCAAATTTTTTCTCAATCACTACATTACGACCTTTTGGCCCTAAGGTAACTTTTACAGCGTTGGCTAATGTGTCAACACCTTTTTTCATTTTATTTCTCGCTTCTAAGTCGAAAAAAATCATTTTAGACATATTCTCTTAATTTTTAAATTCTTAAATAAGGTTTTGATTCCTGTTCAATTATACAATTGCAAGGATATCACTCTCACGCATGATCAATAAATCTTGACCTTCAATTTGGATTTCAGTACCAGCATATTTGCCGTATAAAACTGTGTCACCCACTTTTACAGTAACAGGTTCATCTTTTTTACCTGGACCAGCTGCTACGATTATTCCACGTTGTGGCTTCTCTTTTGCAGTGTCTGGGATAATGATTCCACCAGCTGTTTTCTCTTCAGCAGCGGCAGGCATAACAATTACTCTGTCGTGTAGCGGGGTAATGTTTAATTTTTTTGCCGAACTCTTAGCCATAGTTTATCTTTTTAATTGATTAATAAGTGTCGTAATCATAACATCCATAACCATGCCATCTGCCTATAAAGCAAATAGATAGGTCAAAATTTCAGTTCAGGTTGTTAATTTGTGACTAGGACGCAAATTAATGCCAAAAATGTCAGTTTTAAGCATTTTTAATATAGATTTGCAACCCCAATAGCTCTTATAATTATGATGAACAGAAGAAATATCCGAATAAAAGTAATGCAAGTCATGTATATGTTAGATGCCCAAAACGTGGCAACTGCAGCAGGCTTATTACAGAGAGAATTTGATAAAACTCGTAATTTATTCGTTTACCTAGTTCATTTAGTGCATCAAATAGCACGTTATGCAGAGATTGAGGCTTTACAAAGGGCCTCTAAAAACCTCCCAAATCAAGCCGATTTACAAGTAAATATCAAATTAGCGGGTAATACTGTCGTTTGGCAAACCCTTGAATCTGAGCAATTCAAGCAAGCTATAGAAATTGTAAAACCACAACAGTGGATTGACAATGATATGGTAAAGGCCATTTTCCGTCAGTTAGTTGAATCTCCAGAATACCAGGTTTATATTCTTGAAGAAAATAGAGAGAAAACAAAAGAATCAGCTATTTTAAAGTTCATTTTTGGTCAATTGATTTTAAACTCTGAAAATGCATTAGAAACCATAGAATCGCAGTTCTCCAATTGGGATGATGATGGAGATATGATTATTGGATTTATGTTGAACTATTTCCAAAAGCCAGGATCGGTCGATTTCATCGATTTAGTAGGAGACGAGAAGATGAAATTTGCTAAAGACCTTTTAAGAACTGCTATTGAGAAGCAGGAGGTGACAGAAGCATTGATTGTACCAAAATTAAAGAACTGGGATCCAGAACGTATTGCAGTGATAGATATGATTCTATTAAGATTAGGTGTTTGTGAATTGCTTTATTTTGATACCATCCCAACAAAAGTTTCTATCAATGAGTACATTGATTTAGCGAAAGAATATAGCACGGAACAAAGTGGTCATTTTGTCAATGGTATCCTTGATAACATCCACAAAGAATTAGTTGCCTCAGGTAAAATCCAAAAAATAAGTCACAAAGCAAAGTAGTTGCTTTATCCTATATTTGTAATCAAGTTTAAAACATAAACAATTCAAAATGACACAAATTTTATTAGAAGTTCCACAACAAGGTGGTACTTTTCAGTTGATCATGTTAGGTGGTATTATCTTGGTTTTTTGGTTTTTCATGATCCGTCCACAAGCTAAAAAAGCAAAAGAGCAAAAGAAATTCATCGATAACATGCAAAAAGGAGACAAAGTAGTTACCATTGCAGGTATCCATGGTACAATCAATAAAGTGAACGAAGACAACACTATTCAATTAGAAGTTAGCCCAGGTAGCTATTTGAAAATTGAAAGATCTTCTATCAGTTTAGAATGGTCACAAGTAATTAATAAATAAGAAAATTCTTATCAATATTTAATCCGAAATTAGACTCCAGTAAAATGGAAACTGATTTCGGATTTTTTTTAGCTTACTATGGCAACAATAATTGGTTTAACAGGCGGGATTGGTTCGGGAAAATCGGTGGTAGCAAAAGTATTTGCTACGCTTGGAATACCTGTATTTAATGCCGACGAAGAAGCCAAAAAAATTATGCAAGAAAGTCCATTGATTAAAGCTAAGTTAATGGAGCAATTTGGCGCGGATATCTATGATGACTCTGGGCTTCAAAAAGAAAAATTAGCAAACATTGTTTTTAATGATCCATTTCAATTGCAATTACTCAATGCAATTGTTCATCCTATCACCATTCAAGCAGCAAAGGATTGGGCAGCAAAACAAAATAGCCCCTATGTAATTAAAGAAGCTGCATTAATTTTTGAGTCTGGTTCTGCAGACGGTTTGTTTAAAGTAATTGGTGTGACTGCTCCTTTGCATATCAGAAAGCATAGAGTGATGCAAAGAGACGGTATTTCAAAAGAGCAAGTGGAGGCGCGCATGCGTAATCAAATTTCAGATACAATTAAAATGCGCTTATGTGATTATGTCATTCATAATGACAATCAAGAAATGGTCATTCCTCAAGTTTTGGAAATTGATAAAGCAATTAGACTAGCTATTCAAAAAGCTTCTTAAAAATTGCTTAATTGATTATACTGGCTTTATAATTTTATAACACCAACGTTTCAATCTTCCTTCGAAATCAAAGGGGGTAGTTGCTTTTGTAATGTCTTTTATTTGATCTGATTTTATTTGTTCGGCATCTATTACAAACTGGGTAAAGTTGGTGCTGAAATACAGTATGCCACCAGGCTTCATTGCCTTAAGCATATCGTTAATTAATTCCACATGGTCTCTTTGAATATCTAAGATATCCTTCATTCTTTTGCTATTGCTAAAAGTTGGGGGATCCATCACTACTAAATCGTAATGATTCATTGGCAATGTTTTTAAATATTGCTTGACATCTGCATGTACAAATTGATAAGCACTTGTAATGGGTAATTGATTTAATTTAAAATTTTCTTCACTCCAATTCAAGTAGGTTTTTGATAAATCAACCGAGGTGACTGTTTTTGCACCCGCTTTTGCTGCATAGACAGAGAATGAACTTGTATAAGAAAACAAGTTCAAGAAATGAGTATCCTTTGCTTCTGCTTGAACCATTTGTCTAGTAACTCGATGGTCTAAGAATAAACCCGTGTCTAAATAATCAGTGAGGTTCACTAAAAAATTTAAACCATTTTCTTGTACAGTAATGATCTTGGATTCTGTAACTTCTTCCTTTTCATATTGACCTTCACGATGCGACATTCTTTTACGCAATTTCACATACATATGATTTATAGGAACGCATGTCATTTCTGAAATAATTCTTTTCGTTTCTGTAAACCAAAGCGCATGTTCTTCTTCAGTTAATGCATGCCTACGATTGTACTCGGCTATATAAATATAATCGGAATAAAATTCAACGCAGATGGGAAATTCAGGTAAATCATGGTCATAGAGTCTCCAACAAGTGACATGGAGTCGCTTGGCTTGTTTTAATCGATGCTTATAATTTTTAAGCAATCGATTTTCAAACATTTGAAATTTTTCTGGAGTCATGATTTGGATAAAATTACGACAAAAAAAGAAGCGCTACAAGTGTAACGCTTCTTTTGCTATTTCAAATAGGGATTAATTTAATTTTGCTAATGCTTCTCTAATTCTAGCCCAAGCTTTTTCAATGTTAGGCATGCTATTAGCGAAAGAGAATCGAACGCAATTAGGCTCTCCAAATGCATCACCCATGACTGAGGATACATGTGCTGTATTTAATAAATACATGCTAAAGTCTGATGCATTTGTAATGGTTTGTGTGCCATCCGATTTGCCATAATAGCTACTTACGTCAGGGAATACATAAAAGGCGCCCTCTGGTGCAAAGCACTTAAATCCAGGCATCGCGTTCACCAATTCTAATGTTTTAGTGCGACGACGTGTAAACTCTTCGGTCATATCCATTGATGGTTTTAAATCGCCAACTAAAGCCGCAACAGCTGCTTTTTGTGTAATTGAGCAGGTGCCAGAAGTAAATTGACCTTGTAATTTCTCCATCGCTTTAGCCACAGTCGAGTTAGAAGCAGTATATCCAAGACGCCATCCAGTCATGGCAAAACCTTTGCTTAATCCATTGATCAAAACAACTTGGTCTTTGATTTCACTGAATTGCGCAATGCTTTCGTGTTTGCCAACGAAGTTGATGTATTCGTATATCTCATCCGATAAGATGGTGATTTGAGGATATTTTTTAAAAAGTTTTGCTAATGCTTCTAATTCAGCTTTATTATAAACAGCACCTGATGGATTACATGGAGAAGAGAACATAAATACCTTCGTATTAGGAGTAATCGCAGCTTCTATTTGTGCAGGTGTAGCTTTGAATCCAGCTTCTACAGTAGTTCTAATTTCAACGACTTTACCTCTTGCAATTTTTACCAATTCAGAATAGGTGACCCAATAGGGTGTCGGTATGATCACTTCGTCGCCTTCGTCAACCAATGCTAAAAGTGCATTGGCTAAACTTTGTTTAGCACCAGTTGATGTAATGATTTGATCAGGGGTATAATCTAGGTTGTTGTCTCTTTTTAATTTCGTACAAACGGCCTCCCTTAAATCTAAAAAACCAGCTACTGGGGTGTAGTGACTCCAGTTATCATTAATTGCTTTAATAGCAGCATCTTTAATATGTTGTGGGGTGTCAAAATCTGGTTCCCCTAAACTTAAGTCAATCACATCAATTCCTTGAGCTCTTAATTCACGACCTAATTTGGCCATTTTTAATGTTTCTGGCTCACTGAATCGGTTCAATAGAGATGATAATTCCATGTTTAAATGTTTGTCCTTCAAATTTCGCAAATAATTGCCAAACGATAAGGTATTTTATATCCCCATTGCAATTAAATTATTGGCCCAATTGTTAATATCTACTTTTAACTTACTTACATTTGTTTTGAATATGGAAAAGTTTATCTCAGTATTTGATATGTTTAAAATTGGAGTGGGGCCATCTAGTTCTCACACCCTTGGGCCATGGTTAGCAGCAAAACATGTGATAGAAAGAGTTTGTAAGGAAACGGTTATCACGAATATTCAGTCAGTCCATGTATATCTTTATGGGTCTTTAGCGAAAACAGGTAAAGGGCACGGAACAGATACTGCCATTTTAATGGGTTTATTAGGGGAAGATCCAGTGACTACTGATACGAGTTTGATAACGGAGAAAGTACAGTCAATCAAAGTGCAACAAAGTATTTTATTAAATGGTTCGCAGGCGGTTCATTTCGATTATGCCCATCACTTAGTTTTTTTAAAAGACAAAAGTTTGCCCTATCATCCGAATGCTTTGCAATTTGTGATTGAATTAAATGGGGTGGTCAAAACATATACCTATTATTCTGTTGGCGGTGGATTTATTGAGACTGAAAAATCAGAAAACGGTTTGGAATTAGGTCAAATTATTGAAGATAAAAAGGAAGATAATATAGAAGTCCCGTTCAATTTTTTTCATACCAATGATTTAATTCATTGGTGTATTAAAACTGGATTATCTATTTCAGAAATAGTTAGAGAAAATGAAAAGCAGGTTCATAGTGAACAAGCCCTTGCGGATGGATTAGATCGTTTATGGAAAACCATGTCTGATTGTATTTTTAAAGGCGTACATTCAGAAGGAATTTTGCCAGGTGGATTACAAGTACGAAGAAGGGCATTCGATTTGAATGCGAAATTGTTGAAAAATTCAACAACAGAAAAAGCGCAAACAGTTAGAGAATGGATGACGCAAATACAAGGTGGATCAAATGATTTTACATCTATTTTAGATTGGGTTAGTTGTTTTGCTTTGGCTGTAAATGAAGAGAATGCAAGTTTTGGAAGGGTAGTCACTGCGCCTACAAATGGCGCAGCAGGTGTAATACCTGCGGTTTTGATGTATGCGATCAACTTCTGTAATAAAGACAATCAATCCGATATACATCGCTTTTTATTAACGTCGAATGCGATTGGAATTTTATTTAAAAATGGGGCGACAATTTCAGCAGCAATGGGCGGATGTCAAGCAGAAATTGGAGTTTCATCTGCAATGGCAGCAGCTGGTTTAACAGAATTATTAGGTGGTAATCAACGTCAAGTTTTAATGGCTGCAGAAATAGCTATGGAACATCATTTAGGTTTAACCTGTGATCCTGTGGGTGGTTTAGTACAAATACCATGTATCGAAAGAAACACAATGGGTGCCATTAAGGCCATTACTGCAGCTCAATTGGCACTTCAAAGTAAACCTGATTATGCTTTAGTAAGTTTAGATAAAGTGATTCATACCATGTGGAATACTGCATTGGATATGAATGTCAAGTACAAAGAAACAGCAGATGGCGGATTGGCAACACAGATTCCAATAGGATTAGCAGAGTGTTAAGCTTCAATCACAGCTTCATCTACCAAACTAAAATCTTGAATTACATTGTATAAAGTACCGCGCTCAATTGGTGTTCTCTTTGCTTGCTTTATTAATCTTACTAATTCCAAAGTAGACATGGCTGGATTTTGTTCTTCACTGCCTGCCATAGAATAGATCTTTGTGGTATCATCAATGGTGCCATCAATGTCATTCACACCATAGCTCAATGTTAATTGCGCTACCTGTCTACCTAACATAGGCCAATAAGCTTTTACATGCGGGAAATTATCTAAATACAATCTTGAAATTGCATACATTTTTAAGTCCTCTAACATCGTTGATTCAGGAACATCATTCATTTCATTGTCCTTATTACGGAACTTTAATGGAATAAAAGTATTGAAGCCTTTTGTTTGATCTTGTAATTGTCTTAAGCGTTCCATATGGTCTACACGGTGTTCATATTTTTCAATATGTCCATATAGTAAGGTTGCATTACTATGCATACCCAATTCATGCGCAGTTTGATGAATCTCCAACCAACCATTTGCATCTACTTTGTCATCACAAATAATGGTACGTACCTCTGGATGAAAAATTTCAGCCCCACCTCCTGGTAATGAATCTAACCCTGCTTCGTGCGCCATACGCATACCTTCTTTAACAGAAACTTTTGCTTTACGGAACATGTAATCTAATTCTACTGGAGTGAATGCTTTAATATGTAATTCTGGGCGATGTGCTTTAATTGCGCGCATCAGATCCAAGAAAAATGAGAGTGTTAATTTAGGATGCACACCACCTACAATATGCACTTCGGTTACTGGTTTGCCGTCATAAGAACGAACGATATCCATCATTTGGTCAATCGTTAATTCCCAGCCTTCTTCCTTGTGCGCATATAATTTTGAGTAAGAACAAAACTTACAAGAGAAGACACAAACATTGGTAGGTTCTATGTGAAAATTGCGGTTAAAGTAAGTATTGTCGCCATGTAATTCATTTCTTTTCCAGTTAGCCAATGCGCCAACATAGGGGAGAGAAGCTTTTTCAAAAAGAGCCACACCGTCTTCGAAACTGATACGTTGGTTATTGATTATTTTTTGCCCAATCGTTTTTAATACTGAATCGGTTTGAGCATCTACTATAACTTGAATTTGTGCGGCTTTCATAGAATGAAAATTAGGACACAAAGTTAGTCAATATCCCTTGATTACAACCTTATGTTTAAGGCCAAATTTAAATCTTGAATTTCTCTTTAACGCGAAAGCTTTTAGCCGATCAAGATACCAGCAATACTTGCAGATAGGTAGGATGCTAGCGTACCAGCTAATAGTGCTTTAAGTCCTAATTCAGCTAAGTCTTTACGGCGAGAAGGTGCTAATTCCCCAATACCGCCAATCAACATACCAACACTGCTGAAATTTGCAAAACCGCAAATAGCGATACTTACAATCAACAATCCTTTTTCTGTTACGATTGGAACTACTTTGCTTGTTAAGCTCTTAAATGCAACAAACTCGTTGATGGTTAATTTTTGTCCTAAAAGGGTAGCAGCACTTTGTACGTCTACATTAGGAATGCCCATCGCCCAAGCCATTGGGTAAAATAATTTGCTAAAAATATAGTTTAAACTTAAATCCAAATTTGCACTAAATAAATGTCCAATCTTTAATAAGCTCCAATCAACCAAAGCAATTAATGCGATAAACCCAATTAACATCGCAATCACGTTCATAGAAATCTTAAAACCATCACTAGCACCATGCGTAATTGCGTCAATGGTATTGCTGTATTGGCTTTTTACTTCTAATGTTACTTTACCCATCGTTTGAGACGGCTCTGTTTCTGGGAATAAAATTTTAGCAATGACTAAAGCACCTGGTGCTGCCATCAAACTAGCTGTGATTAATTTTGGGGCTAAGTCCATACCAGCCTGTGCACCCATATTTGCGTACACAATTAATATACCTCCAGCGATACAAGCTAAACTTCCACTCATACTCGCTAATATTTCACTTTTTGTCATAGTAGGTAAATAAGGACGAATCATAACTTGTGCTTCTACTTGACCTACAAAAGCACTTGCCACATTGCTCAATGCTTCTGCACCACTCACACGCATAATGAAGTTCATTGATTTTGCAATGAAGGAGATAATTCTTTGCATGATGCCAAAATGATAAAATAATGCGACTAATACACAAACTAAAATGATGGTCGCTGTAACATTGAATGCAAATACAAACCCGCCATTGGTGAAATCTGTCACACCTGCTGGGCCCATTGCTGCAACACCGCCATATACAAATGCCGCACCTTGACGTGCAAATTCCTCAATTTTGCCCATGCCTTTTCCAATCATTTGAAAGAAACTCGTGACTGCAGGTATCTTCAATATTAAGATGCCAATGGTTAACTGAAGGGCTAATCCACTTATTACTAAACGATAGTTGATTCTTTTTTTATTATTTGAAAACAAAAACGCGATCATTAAAATCAATACAATGCCTATCAAGCCTTGAAATCTTGCCATGGGGTTAATTTAGGGTAGAAAGGTAATTAATTTATTGTTATTTTTTAGGGTTCTGGGGCATAAAAAATCCCGCATTTAGCGGGATTTTATAAGGTATATGACCTTACTATAAATGAGATTGGATCTTTTTATCAAGAACTGCTTTTGGAACTGCACCAATTTGCTTATCTACTACTTGACCACCTTTTACAAAAAGGATTGCAGGTATCGAAGTGATTCCAAAATTCATGCTTAAATTAGGATTTACATCCACATTTACTTTACCGATATTCACTTGACCTTCGTACTGAACAGCCAATTCTTCGATAACTGGCCCGATTGCACGACATGGACCACACCATTCTGCCCAAAAATCGATCACACTTAATTTGTCACTTTCAATCACTGTTTGTTGAAAGTTTGCGTCTGTAAATTCTAATGCCATAGTTGTATATTTAGTTTCTTGTTATAATTTCTAGTACAAAATTAGCTCCAAACTTTAATATCTGCCATCTTGACTTTTCCACCTTATTATCCTTAGATGGGGACAATTTGTTTGATTGGCTAAGTATTAAGCTTCACCTGAACGTTCCACTCAGGGTTCTTATCAAGGAATTCTACAAACTCATCATTCACTAAAAAACCTTTATCAATGGTCAATAAGCTTGCAACAATTTGCTCTCTTGGTTCAACAAAGGTTATTTTAAGGGATGTTCTACCTGGGTTTGCTTTAATATTCTTTTCTAAAAACTGAATCGCTTCCTCTTTCAAGTTTGCTGGGTGCAGACTTAATTCAACTGTTCGTGTTTGTAATTGCTTCACTGTTTCCAACAAAGACATTGTTTGTAGCTTGAACTCAAAATTATTCGGTTGATTGAACCTGTTTCTGAATGAACCATTAATACAAACCTTTTGTCCTACTTCTAAGTAGTTTTGAAATTTCACATAGTCTTCACTCCATAAAATAAAATCTGTTTTACCTGTAAAATCTTCAATCGCAAAAGAGCCAAAGTTTTTACCTGTTTTGGTTATTCTATGTTGGACCTCGGTCACTAAACCAGCTAACTTAAAGTTCTTGCCTAAGTTATTCGGAAAATTAATGAGGTTGTCTTTTACCTCGTTGTATTCGTTGATAGGAGTGAATGCGTAATGCCTTAATTCGAAATTAAAATGGTCTAAGGGATGTCCACTCATGAACATACCTGTAATGTCTTTTTCGTGGTCTAATTTTTCGGTCAAAGTCCATTCTTCGCAGGCAGCTAATTTTGGGATAGGAACTTGCATGGCAGACGGGAGGTCTCCAAAAAGTGTATTGGTTGTGCCCGTGGTCATGGATTGTATTGCTTGTGCATAAGCAATTAGTTTTTCCATTCCATTCGTACGGTCGCCATCACCCGTATTAAAATATTGCGCACGATGGTATTCAGGGAAACAATCAAATGTACCAGAGTAGGCTAAGCTTTCTAATGATTTTTTATTTACGGCTCTAGATAAAACACGTTTGATAAAATCAATCATATTTTCAAAATGACCACCTTTATTTCGCTCTAAAATGATTGCATCAATCGCTGCTTCACCTACACCTTTTAATCCGCCTAGACCAAAACGGATTTCTCCATTTTTATTTACTGAGAAACCCTGTAAGGATTCATTAATATCTGGACCAAGTACTTTAATGCCCATTCTTTTACACTCTTCCATAAAGAAGGTGATTTTATCAATGCTACCTGCATGGTTCAACACTGCAGACATGTATTCTCCGGGATAATGTGCTTTTAAATAAGCTGTTTGATAAGCAACATAAGCATAACAAGTAGAGTGCGATTTATTGAAGGCATATTGCGCAAAGGCTTCCCAGTCAGTCCAAATTTTATCCAATGTTTTTTCTGGATGACCATTTTTCATCGCACCTTCCACAAACTGTGCTTTCATTTTATCCAGTACCGACTTTTGTTTCTTACCCATTGCTTTTCGCAACACATCGGCGTCTCCTTTGGTAAAGCCGCCAATTTTTTGACTGAGTAACATTACCTGTTCTTGGTAAACAGTAATACCATAAGTGTCGGCCAATATTTCCTCCATAATAGGTAAGTCATATTGGATGGCTTCACGGCCATGTTTACGTTCAATGAAGTTGGGGATATAAGCGATAGGGCCTGGTCGGTATAGGGCGTTCATCGCAATTAAGTCGGCAAATTTATCTGGCTTTAGTTCGCGTAAATATTTTTGCATGCCCACACTCTCAAATTGGAATGTGGCATTGGTTTCGCCCCGTTGGTATAAATGAAATGTTGCTTCATCGTCTAATGGGATAGTATCTAAATCAATCGTAACCCCATGATTTTGTTTGATTAATTGTAAAGCAGTTTTCAAAATGGAGAGGGTTTTTAAACCCAAGAAGTCCATTTTAATTACACCCGCTTCTTCAATGACAGAACCTTCAATTTGTGTCACCCATAAATCAGAATCTTTTGCTGTAGCAACAGGCATAATTTCTGTTAAGTCACTTGGTGCAATAATGATTCCTGCAGCATGTATACCTGTGTTGCGTATAGATCCTTCTAATCGTTCCGCTTCATGTAATACGGCAGCTCTTAAGTCATTACCAGCATAGATCTCTCTAAGTTTTTTAATATTGTCAATATCATCCGATTGATATCCTTCTTTTTCTGCTAAAGATTTTTCACCTTCTTTAACTGTAATTGGGGCATGTAAACAACGGTTTAATTCTGTACCTGGTTTATCAGGAACAAGCTTTGCCAACAAGTTAGATTCAGATAGAGGCAAATCCATTACACGTGCCACATCCTTGATACTACTTTTTGCCGCCATCGTGCCATAAGTAATAATTTGTGCCACCTGTTCCTTGCCATATTTTTCTACCACATAATCAATTACTTTTTGACGGCCTTCATCATCGAAGTCCGTATCAATATCGGGCATGCTCTTACGATCTGGGTTTAAGAAACGCTCAAATAGTAATTGGTATTTAATGGGGTCAATATTCGTGATGCCAATACAATAGGCTACCACAGATCCTGCTGCAGATCCACGACCAGGGCCCACAAATACATCCATCTCACGACCCGCTTTTATAAAGTCACTTACAATTAAGAAGTAACCAGCAAATCCCATTGTTTGTATGGTGAACAATTCAAAGTCTATTCGCTCTTGTATTTCTGCAGTAATCGCATCATATCTTTTATGCGCACCTTCCCATGTAATATGTTTCAAGAATTCCCACTGATTCATATTGGCGTCCTTATGAATCTGAAAACTTTTTGGAATGGGGAAAGCGGGTAGGAGGATGTCCTTCTTTAAATTTAAGACTTCCACTTTATCTACAATCGCATTGGTATTATCAATCGATTCTGGAATATCGCTGAATAACTCAATCATTTCGGATTGTGTCTTGAAATAGAACTCGTTATTCGGAAATTTGAATCTTCTATTTTTTACTTGTAATTCATCGTTTACAAAATCATCAAATCCTGGTGTGGATTGTTTTTCGCCTGTATTAATACATAATAAGATATCATGCGCATTGGCATCATCTTCATTGATATAATGACTATCATTTGTAGCAATTACATCTACCTTGTGTTTTTTAGAAAACTTCAGTAAAGTATTATTGATGATTTCTTGTTCTGGAATTTGATGTCTTTGAATCTCGATATAATAATCTTCTCCAAATAAATCCAACCACCATTTAAATTCTTTTTCTGCAGCTTCTTCTCCGTCTCTTAAAATAGCTTGTGGTACATGGGCACCAATGCAACATGTAGTTGCAATAATTCCTTCGTGGTATTTTTCTATTAATTCTTTATCAATTCTTGGATACTTGCTATACATTCCTTCGATATAGCCTAAAGAAGTAAGTTTTATCAAATTCTGATAACCCACTGCGTTTTTCGCTAACAACACTTGGTGGTAACGGTCGTCTTTATTTTCTTTAGTAAATTGTTTTACATGCCTATCCTTCACCACATAAAATTCACATCCTACAATAGGCTTTACTGTAGGCGCTAAAATATCTTTTCCATTTGCGTCTTTACCAACCACTTTTGTATTTTTCCATGCTTGGCTCACAAAGTTGAAAGCGCCAAACATATTACCGTGATCGGTAATTGCGAGTGCAGGCATTTCGTCTTTTATAGCTTTTTTATATAGGCCATCAATTGAGGCAGCGCCATCTAAAAGTGAATATTGGGTATGAACGTGTAAATGGGAAAATTTGGGCATTTTGGATATCGGGATAAGGCACAAATATCGTAAAAAAGCAGGGCTTAGTGGGGCTTAATTTTCCACAAAAATGGGTTAAAATAATTCAATTTGAGCCAATTTTAAGGTTCTTGACTTATCTTGCCATAGATGAAAAAAGGCAATTCTTTAATACTAGGACTATTTATAGGCGGTTTGACCTTGTCGGGCTGTACTAGTTTGTCAAATTTGAAGCAAACGGTGCAATCTAAAACAGCTCAGATAAAAGCCAAGCCAAAGAGAAGCCTTCCTGCTGTTGCGGTAGTTCCAGAATCTGAAAATGAAACCATTGAGTTTTTAGATAATATTTCTGTTAAACCAGGTAGAGTTTATCTAAGAAAAGCGTCTGATGCATTAGAAGCAGAACCTGTTTCTTCAAGTCCAGTTAGGAAAGACAAAATGCCTGATAATTTAACCGATGTCGAAAAAGCCAATTGGTTACAATTAAAGTATTCTATACAAATGGATATTGCAGTTGAGGAAATTCAAAACATCCCCTTGTTACAAAAAATAGATGAATGGTGGGGAACACCGTATGCATTGGGTGGGAATAGTAAAAGAGGTGTTGATTGTTCTTATTTTACGCTGGATGTGATGAACGCCATTTATAATACCAATTTAAAAAGAACAGCAGCTGAACAATATGAGCAAAGTGAAAAAATTGATTGGTCAGATTTAAAGGAAGGGGATTTGATCTTCTTTAAAACAGATGGTAGTCGCTCCATTTCACATGTAGGTATTTATTTAACAAATAATAAATTTGCCCATGCTTCTACTAGTCAAGGAGTGACCATCAGTGATTTATCAGAGACTTATTGGCAAAAGCGTTTGTATAGTTTGGGTAGGGTATTGAAACAATAATTTAAATTGTATTTCAATACTAAACTCCTTCATCAATTTTATTTGACTTGTGCTAATCGAATATAGTATTGACTTTCGATTGTTTTTACAAAATCTTGTAAATTAAAATTAGGCTCTTGAATTAGGCGTTGTTGTGGTTGATAATCCAAGGGCATGAAGCTGTATTTTTTTCCTAAATAACTAAAGTGTAAGGGCAAATTAAATCCAGTTACACAATCCTTGTATTCGTATGTGAATATTTTTTCCTTTTCGTTATAACTATAACTCAATAAAGGAATTTGAATGGTTCTTAAATACTGATCAAATACTTTTTGAAAACCAAATCCAGCTCTTGAAGAAATATAATTTTCAACTTCTTGCGTAGTTACGGTTTGGTGGTAAAACTGTTTATTCAATCCCATTAAAATGCTTCTAAACAAACTATCATTGTTTATTGCATGTCTAATGGTATGTAATAAGGAAGATCCTTTTGGATACATATCGCCACTGCCTTCTTGATTTACCCCATAAGTGCCAATTACAGGAATATCATTTTGAATGTTTTTTCGGATGCCATAATTGTATTCGTCACCTGCTTTTTTGCCATAAAAATATTCAGTGAATAAGGTTTCTGAATAATTGGTGAAGCCTTCATGTACCCACATATCGGCAATATCTTTTGTAGTAATATTATTTGCAAACCATTCATGGCCACTCTCATGTACAATAATAAAATCCCATTTCAAACCCCAGCCTGAACCAGATAAATCTCGTCCTAAATAGCCGTTCATGAATTTATTGCCATAAGCAATGGCAGATTGGTGTTCCATACCTAAATGTGGACTTTGAACCATTTGAAAACCATCTTCATAAAATGGATAAGGCCCGAACCAATACTCAAATGCTTCTAACATTTTAGGCACTTGTTTAAATTGCTCCACTGCTTTTGCAGAGTCGGCTCTTAACACCCAATAGCTTATATCTAATTTACCTTTCAAACCTTTATAAGTTTCCTTCCAACCAACGTAATCCCCGATGTATGGAATGATATTATAGTTGTTAATTGGGTTGGTTACCTGCCATGAGAATTTGTTGTACGTATTATTTGGACTCCATTTTTGCTCAGGGATTCTTCGGCCATTCCCAATTGCAATGAGGTTTTTATCTTTTGGCACTTGCATAGAAAGTACTGCACCTTCTTCTGGTTCATCAGATTGATGGTCTTTACAAGGGTACCAAACAGAAGCACCTAAACCTTGACAAGCAACAGACATCCAGGGTTGACCATTGTTATCTTTTTTCCAAATCCATCCACCATCCCAAGGTGGTCTTGTGGCTTCCTTAGGAACGCCATGATAAAATATGGTTAACCCAAATTGCTGTCCTTTTGGAATTGTTTTATCAATTTGAGCAAGGGCGATATTATTGGATCTAGAAAATTGTAAACGAATAGGTGTAAGGCTATCATTGAGATTAGGCCATAATAAGATACTATCTATCACCATTGGAACTTGTAAATCGATTTGGATTTTTTTGGATGGTTTTACAGCTAATGCTTTCCAACTCACCACACCAACTATTGATTTTGTTTCATAATTAGGTGTTACATCAATTACATATTTTTTGATATCAAACCAATCTCTATTTTCATTTAAACTACCTCTCAAAACGTCTGATTCATTCACTAAAGGTTGTGCGTTAATAGTACTAGATAGGAATGAAAGGCTTACTAAGAAAAGGACTTTTTTCATATAAAAAGATTAGGGATTCAAATAATTGAATCCCTAAGTTAAATTATAATACTCAAATTGGCTAAGTCAATTAACTGTTTGTCAATTTAACTTTTGTGTAACTGCTATTCTTCGTCTTTTTTCAGTTTATCCTTAAATACTTTTTCAAATTTCTCCAATTTAGGACCAATCACATAACGACAATAACCTTGATTGGTATTGTTGTTGTAATAATTCTGATGATAGGATTCAGCGGAATAAAACTTTGAGAACGCGGTTACTTCGGTGATAATAGGTTTATCCCAAGCCTTGCTAGCATCTAATTCCTTAATATATTTTAATGCAAGTTCCTTTTGATAGTCGTTATGATAGAAGACAGCAGAGCGATATTGTGGGCCAACGTCATTGCCTTGTTGATTCGGGGTAGTAGGATCATGTGTTTTCCAGAAAACGGATAAAATATCGTCCAAACTGATTTTAGTCGTGTCATAAACGATTTGACAAACTTCCGCATGTCCAGTAGTCTTGTCACAAACCTGCTCATAAGTTGGGTTCTCGACATGGCCACCACTATAGCCACTGGTAACTTTCACCACACCCTCTAAACGTTGATAAACGGCTTCGGTACACCAAAAGCAGCCTGATCCTAAAGTAATTGTTTGTGTATTTTCCATATTGATTTTTTGCGGTTTTACTTGTTTTTTAGGGGATTGAGCACATGCGTAGAAGGATATAACGCTGCACATAAGTAGGGCACACTGTTTGATTGTTTTCATAAAAAGAGATTACTTGATAATACAACAAATCATAGCTCAATTTGTTCTAAGGGTATTAATGTTTATTTAAGTAAATTTGTGCCCATTAGCCCATGCGAGTATATCCAGAAAATGCCCTTTCCCAATTAGAATTTGACAAGATCAAGACGATTTTGTTGAATTACTGTCAATCCACCATAGGAAAGGAGCAGGTGGAAGCGATGCGCATTCATACCCATTTAAAGTATATCCAAACGGCTTTAAAGCAAACACAGGAATACCAGTTCATAAAACAAGCCAATCAGTATTTTCCAAGTGACTTCATTATAGATATCAGGAAGGATGTAAAGCTTTTAGGTATCCCCGGGGCTCAATTAACTGGAGAACAATGGTTATTGGTCAGAAGATTGGTGGACCATGTGGGTCAAATTTTTAAATGGTTTGATACAGAACGCATAGCGGCTTATAGTCATTTGCATGAAGTAATTGCGGCAAGTTATTTTGAGAAAACAATCATTGAGTCAATTGATGAAATTATAGATGACAGAGGGTTGGTTAAAGACAATGCCTCTGAGGATCTAGCGAAGATTCGCGCACAATTATATAAAAAGCGCCAAGAACTTAGACGCATTTTTGAAAAAGTATTAGGACGTTTAGCAAAATCAGGCTACACCGCAGATATCGACGAAAGCTTTAGCAATGGCCGTCGTGTGGTGGCTGTTTTCTCTGAATATAAAAGACAGGTCAAAGGGTTCTTACATGGAGAAAGTGATAGTCGTAAAACAGCTTTCATCGAACCCGAGGAAACCATTGAACTAAATAATGAATTATTTAGTCTAGAGCAGGATGAAACAAAGGAAGTTCAAAGAGTGTTGAGACAATTAACAACACAACTCGCTCCTTATTCAAGTTTGTTGATGGGCTATTTACAGATGGTGGGTGAATACGATTTTATCAAGGCGAAGGCATTATTGGCAATAGACATGAATGCACATTTACCAATGGTAGAAAATAAAGCCACATCCCATTTAATTCAAGCTTACCATCCTTTATTGTATATGTACAACAAGGCCTCAGGTAAAAAAACAATACCAGTTAATTTAGAATTAGATGATGAGGCAAGGATTTTAATCATCAGTGGACCCAATGCGGGAGGTAAGACGGTCTCTATGAAAACATTGGGTTTGAATCAAGTGATGTTGCAATCGGGTTTATTAGTGCCCGTGCATCCAGATTCTCAAATGGGCATTTACAAACAATTATTTATTCAATTAGGCGATACACAGAATTTGGCATTTGAATTAAGTACCTATAGCAGTCACTTGACGCATATGAAGTACTTTATTGAAAACGCCAATGGAAAGACCTTGTTTTTTATAGATGAATTAGGAAGCGGATCAGATCCACATTTAGGAGGAGCATTTGCGGAAGTTATTTTAGAAGAGTTATCCCATAAACATGCGCAAGGTATTGTCACAACACATTACTTGAATTTAAAAGTAATGGCCAATCATAATAAAGGCATTGTGAATGGTGCCATGCAATTTGATGAAGTGAAGTTAGAGCCCTTGTACCAACTAGTCATTGGTAAGCCTGGTAGCTCTTATACTTTTGCGATTGCAGAAAGAATTGGATTGCCAACTCATTTAATTAATCGAGCTAGAAAATTGGTGGATACGCACCATTTTGAGTTGGATAAATTATTGAATAGAACAGAACAGGATTTACAATTAGTTCAAAAAGAAAGAAAAGAACTACATAAGTTGTTAAAAGAAAATGATGCACTTAAATTAGAGTTGAATAAAACATTGAATAAAGAGAAGCACCTTCAACAAGTTGAGCTATTGAAAGAACAGAATAAGGTGGCAGAATCTAAGTTTACTTATTTAAAAGAGATGGAGCGTAATTTAAAGCAAATCGCTTTAGATTATAAAAAGTCGGATAAGAAGGAGGAAGTAATGAAGACCTTGTACAATTTGCTCTTTAAAAAGAATGACGCCATTGTCATTAATAAGTTGGCTAAGAAAGTGGACAAACAATATAAAGAAGCTGCAGGACCTATTGAAGTTGGATCTATTGTGAAATTAAAGAAGAATTACCAAGTGGGGGAAGTTATTGGTTTTAAAGGAAAGCGTGCGATTGTTAAAGTGGGGCAGTTGCCTATGAATATTGATGTGGAGGATTTATTAGTGGTGGAAAAGATTGAAGAGAGATTGCAAAGCAATCGATAAAAAGAACTAATCCGGCGCTCAATGCGCCGAATGTTTCAAATTTTAAAATGAAATAAGCATGATATTAGACGAACTAACTGAATTGAAGAAATATGTAACTGTACATCCTCGATTCGCTGCCGCATTTGATTATATTTTAAATACGAAGTTTGAAGCGATGCCAGTGGGTAAAAAGGAAATTGATGGCAAAAATATTATAGCAATTATATCAGACGAGGATGGCGTAAGCATGATGGAATCCTGTGCAGATTTTGAATGTCACAATACTTATATCGATATACAGGTATGTTTTAATGGTGTAGAAACGGTGGGATGGAAATCAAGATCAACATGCGTTGAGCCAAGAGGCGAGTACAATAAAGAAAAAGATGTTTTATTTTATGAAGATGCACCGGATCATTTTTTCAAATTACACCCAGGGCAATTTGGTATCTATTTCCCAAATGATGTACATGCGCCCATGATAGGAGAAGGAAGAATCAGGAAATTAATTATGAAAGTGAAAGTAGATTAGTCGGGAAATTCTAGAAACTAAACTGTTTATAGAATATTAAATGTTTTTAAATCAGTTTCGTCCAATTTAAAAGTGTAAGTGCCTTTTTTTAAATCTCCTACAAATAAACAGGTACGTTGTGTAAATCCTGTTATTTTACCTTTTTGTAAAACATTGCCTTTACTGCAAATTATTTGATAAAATTTGTTGTCTCTGCCATGGCTAGAAAACTGAATTTCTAGTATGCTGTCTTTCACATTTTCAGTAATTGTAAACATGCGATTTAAACGCTGTTTGGTGATTGTGTATTAAAATTAGGATAAATTTTCAATTACATGAGTTAGATTTAAGGGCATTTAATGAGTTTATTATAGAATTAAATCTATACGATTTGAATTTTATGGATTCCTAGTTAGCTTAGCAGCATGAAAACGACAATCAAAAGGTTGCTTTTTATAGTGTTCCTTTTAATCCTTTCTTCAAAAGGTATTGCTCAATATGTATTGAAAATCAATGCTTCCAATACGATTGACTCTGTTGCTTATTTGAGGGCGAGTTTATTTGATGATAAAAATTATATACCAAAGGATACCATTAAGTTGTTTAAGTCCTCAATTACAATCAAGAATACAAAGTCCATTGTAGGGGGGCTTTATTTTCTATATTTTCCAAAATCAAAACAAAAGATTCAATTGATATTGGAAGATCAAGATACAGTAAGACTGTCCATTTCCGGGAATAATTATTTACAAACTGCTACCATCAATACAAATAAGAATAATTCATTCCTTAATTACCAAAAACTTGAAAAAGCTTTGTCTCATTATGACAGCAGTTATGCAGTAGCTTTAAAATCGGGTAAGAAGTTCAATCAAATTCAGAAAGCAGCTTATTTTAAAGTTAAAACAGATTCTTTAGTTGCTTTTAGAACGAATGCATTAAAGCGTTTTAAAAAAAAGGATGCCTTGTATATTTATTATGCCACCTTAAATGCATTGGACAGAACCATACCAAGTAAAAGAGACTATGAAGGAAGGGCTCAATTTCTAAATCAATTTGAATTAAACGAACCTAAATTATTCTTTACACCAATAATGAGACAAATTATTGTAGAATACTTATCCTATTATCCATTAGAATCTGATTCTTTACAACAAGGATTGGATAAGGTGTTTAGTAATTTACTTTGTACGAATAAAGCCTATCCTTTTGTTTTTGACTATTTTACAAAGGTTTTTAAAAATAGAGATGTGCAAAACAATACGGAAGGCTACGCTTATCTTATCAATAAATATGTCAAGAATAATAGTTGCGCATTTTTAGATAAAAAAAGTAAAGATGCATTCATTGCCGAATTGAATCAAATTCAATCTCAAAAATTAAATGACACTGCGCTGGATCTAAATTTAGAAGATACGACAGGAAACAAAATTAGTTTACATACAGTTGCAAAAAAATACAACTATACAGTACTTATATTTTTTGATCCAAATTGTGAACATTGCAAAGTGGAGCTTCCTAAAATGGATAGTGTGATCAAGGTACTTGAAAGAGATTTATTGATTAGAATCGGGAAATATGCGGTTTGTAATGAACCCAATATTGAAAAAGTAGTTTGGAAGGATTTTATCAATAAGAATAAATTAGAACTCCAATATACTCATGTGATTATGTCGGGTAATAATGAAAATCTTACATTAAGAAAAGCGTATGATGCTTTTACAAATCCTTTATTTTATTTATTAGATAAAGACGGTGTATTAATAGCAAAAAAAATGAGCACCAATACATTGAGAAAAATATTGATACAATCATTTCGAAATTTTAAAAACTAATATGGAACCAAATATATTAATTGCAGACGACCACAGTATTGTGAAAATGGGATTGACGGCGATCTTGAATAGAATGGGGGCGAAGCATGTAGATAGTGTAAGTAATATAGAAGAATTAAAAGAAGCGCTTGCCAATAAAGTATATACTCATTTGGTTTTAGATATTATCATGCCAGACGGCAATTCTTTAGAATTGATAGAGCATATCAATACCATTCATCCCAATTTGTCCATACTAGTACATTCTATGCAACCAGTTGAAGTATATGGGAAAATAGCTAGTAAATTCAAAATACATTCCTATTTGCACAAGGGTGCATCTGAAACTGAAATTCATTATCAATTAGAACTTTTTGTAAAGAACCAGCCTTTACAAATAAAAAAGAAGCTTGACGAAACCATCAATCCCTTTTCAACACTAGCAGTTAGAGAGTTAGAAATCCTCCATTATTTATTAAATGGACATAGAACAAAAGAAATTGCAGCTTCTTTAGGTCTAAAGATGAATACTGTTTCTACCATTAAATCTAATATATTTGAAAAAGTAAAAGCAGAATCATTCACTCATTTGTTACAATTGGCGCATGTGCATCAAATTAGCTATTAGATATTTTTATAAAGCACTTTTTTGTGTAATCATATTGGTGTGTTCAATATGGTCAAAGGCGCAACAAAATTATACTTTTGAACGTATCAATTCAGAATCAGGCTTACCGGCAAATACAATCAAGGGGATCGAATTTGATGAAGTGAATAGATTTCTATGGGTAGCTACTGAGTCTGGAATTGTAAGATACAATGGAACTAGTTTTCAAACTTTTGGTGATTTAAATAATACTTCTAAGTTGAATGGTCGCATAGCCTCTTTAGATAAAAAAGTGGATGGCACTATTTTTGGAAGATTCTTAGATGAGTCTGTTTTTTATATTGATCAGAATTTACCTGTAATTGACCCTAGGAATAGTACATTAAATTTTTATGATACCTACCTGAGGTATAAGTATAATTTACCTAGTCAAATCATACAAAACGCTAGTAAAAATATTGGAATAACTTATAATGATTTTCAAATAAATAATAGTTTATATTTTTTATCTGAAAATTTTGATGAAATTAATCTCTTTCGGGTTTTACCTGGTAAAGATTTTAAAATTGTCAATAAATTTTTCAATGGAGAGCAGTTTTTTGTAATTAACAATAAATTATTCTTTTTGCAGAAGAATGGACTTGTCCTAGAAGTTAATGATAACTTCGAAACTAAATTTGAGTTTAAAAATATTAAAGCATTAGTCCCTTTTATTAATAGAAAAAAAAGTATCAAGATATTCAGAAACGGGAAAGATGACATTTATTTGCTTAATCACAATTTTCTTTATTCAATTAATTATTTTCTTGGTCAAATTATTGTTAAGCTTATTTCAAATCAAATACCGGTAACAGAAGACATACGATTTTTGAAACTGGATAAGGTGACTAATTCAATATTTTTAGGTACAGACAATAGAGGCTTGCTAATTGGACATCCTAGTTATTTTAATCGGGTTTTACATACAACAGCAATTGATGGAACAAGTTCGGCAGCCTATGCGCAAGTTTTATTGTCCAATGGTAATATCCAAATTAATAGTGGACAAAAATTTGGCAAATCCATCATAACTGCGCCAAATATTTTTTATAGGCCTTCGTCTACTAATACTTTTACAAGTAAGGACAGCATTTTTTATTATTCAAATTCGGATGGTATAATTGAATACGACTTGAAGTTGCAACGCGTTAAGAAAATAACTAAAGAGATTGTTGAAGGGAGAATCTCATTTGGATCATTTAATGGTGCTTTGTATGGTTTTTCTGAGATGGGTGTGTATAAAAAAGACAATGATGACAATTGGAGGCGTATATTGAAGTACAAATCTATACCTATTGGATTTATTGTACATCAAGTTGTACAATTTAATTCAGATGAATTGCTTCTTGCCACAACAGATGGATTATATAAGTATCGAATTTCGACTAATTCAATAAAAAGAATTTTTAGAGATAAAAATGGCGCAAATTTTAGAGCAATCTATAATTTAGATGGCTATTTTTTAATTGGCACCTACGGTGGAGGTATTTATATGATGAAGGGGGATATCATTAAAAAAATGCCATTTGATCAAAATAAATACTTAAGCTATACACATTGTTTCATAAAGGACGAACAAAATAGGATATGGGCAAGTACTAATAAGGGATTGTTTATGTCACCGGCAAAATCTTTAATTGATTTTTGGGAATTCGGACCTGGAAATATTTCGTTTCAATATTTTGGCAAATTAGAAGGCATAGATGTACTTGAAATGAATGGCGGCTGTACACCTTGTGTGATTCAATTGCCTAATGGTTATTTCTCATTTCCAGGAATTGATGGACTTATTCAATTTAATCCAAATGATATTAAGGAAATTAGTATTAAACCAAATTTATTCCTCGATAAAATTTTAATTGATAATAATCTTTCAAATAATTCCATTTTAAATGAGGAGCTTTCTCCAAAAACAAAAAATATTGAATTTCAATTTGGTATTTCAGGTATGTTATCACAAGAGAATATCATGTTTGAATATAAAATTGATAATGGATCATGGAGTAGGATTGGGGTGAAAAACTCAAATATTCAATTATCCAATCCAGGTCTCGGGAAACATGCGTTAACTGTGAGAATCAGAAATACCATCAATAAGCAATGGATTACCAAAGTATATGATTTCAATATTGGTTATCCTTGGTATTTAAACCCATGGATGTATATAATCTATGTATTTGGTATGATTGGTTTTGTATTATTATACATTCGCTTCAAAACTTTAATCTATCAAAGAAGACAAAAAATGCTTGAGTCGGAAGTAGCAGTAAAAACAGCTTCATTGAATGAAATCAATGATTATTTACAAAAAAGAAACCAAGCGAAGGATCATGTGATTGCCATCATGAACCATGATATTTTAACACCATTAAAGTATTTACATATCACAGCAAAAAATACTGCTGAGCAAATCGAAGAATCTGGTTTAAAACATTCCATTGATCAAATTGCAAGAACTTCAAAAGAGTTAGAATACTTAACTTCAAATATGTTGAATTGGGTGAAATTTGAAAACATCAATGAGTTGCCCAATCGACAAACAATTGATTTGCATCAATTTGTTCAAGGGTTATTAGAATTTGTAGCTCCATTTAGATTGAATGACAAAATCAAGATTGAAAACAAAATACCATTAGATACAGAAATTGTCAATTGGCCTGATGCTTTGAGAGTGATATTGTATAATATCATCGTAAATGCGATTAAGTCAACAAAAAATGGTTTTATTGAAGTATCCTATCATCAAACAACAACAGATTTTACAATTGTAATAGCGGATTCAGGAGAAGGCATGAGTGATTCCATGGTGCATTATTTATTATCTGGTCATAGCAGAGATCAAGTTGAATTATTGCCTAAGTATAAAAAAGGGAATGGGATTGGGTATCAAATCATTAGACATTTGGTTAAATTAATGCAAGCAGAATTGCAAATTACAAGTAAAGAAAACAAGGGTACTTTAGTTTCTTTAAAATTCAAAACCCAGTTCTAGTAGATTAAATTCTATCAATTTATTTTACATATGATTTTAAGTAACATAATTGCTTAAAATAGTACTGCTTTTGAGTTGTTTATAGACTTAATTCTAAGGGTAATTCAGGCAATAAAAGGGACTTTTGTACGTTTCAAAATCCCATCTAGATGTCATATAAAAGCCTCATTAGTAAGCGTAGCTTTAGTACTTTATTAATAGTTTTCTTTTTGCAATTTTTTAGTATTTGTTCAATTGCCCAAATAACAAATTTAAAGTTTAGCTCTAGTACAAATTCATATATTGAAATTGTTGGTGGATCAAGCTTAGTTGCTGGTGGATCTGCTATTGGAGCTGTGTCAAGTGTAACACCAATTGGATTTGATTTTGTTTTTCAAGGAAATACCTTTTCTAGTTTTTCTGTTAATGCAGCGGGATTATTAAAATTAGGATCAGTTGCAGTTACGAATGAGAGCGTAAATAATGCAAGTTCAATCACTAATACACCAAAATTATATGCATGGTGGGATGCCACAGCAACGATGGCTTCTGCAAATGGTGGTGGAGTAACTTTTGCCTTAACGGGTTCAGCCCCTAATCGAATTTTAACAGTTCAATGGAAAGTGGCTTACACAACTTCAGCTACAACAGGATTTAGCTATCAGGTTAAATTATATGAATCTACGAATGTTATTGAGTATTTATACGGTGCAGTGCCACCTTCGGGTACATTAAGCGCATCGGTAGGTTTAGGCAATTATGGAGCGAATGAATACCAGTCTTTCTATACCTTTAATAACATTCCGTCAAGTACCTTAAATTATAATGCCAATACGATTTTTCCAGGTGCCGGTGCTGGGTATAGATATACGTTTACGCCTAGTTTCGCTTCGCTTAGCCCGGCTAACATAGCTAATAAACCCTCCTTTTGGTTGAAAGCAGATGGCGCGCTCAATGCCACACGTACTTTATTAAACGTACCAGCAGGCAACAGAACATCCTCGAGTGATTGGGGTTCGACTTGGATAGCTGGAAATTCGGTGCTTAATGGGGCAAATGCCTGGATTCCTGGTTCGACACAGGGCGGTAATGCAACGCCTTCGGGTAGTAACCAAATAGGTGCATTGACTTTGGATTTAGGAGCAGTACAAACCATCCATGGAGTGGCAACCTTAGGTGCTGGGAGTAATGCTTTTTACACCAAGGATTATATGGTACGCGTGTCTAATGACAATGTCACCTATACAGATTTAGGTTTGTTTACAGGGAATGAAATCAATACGGCGCTGCGATTTGCCGATTTTGATGCTCCCGTAAGTTGCCGTTATGTGCGGATCATTCCTTCTGGATTTGAAGTTTATCGTGCTTTACGTGTGGACGTGTATACCAAAACTCCGGTTACTATTCCAAATAATACCAAAGTAAGTAATTGGGAAGATAATTCAGGTAACCAATGGCATGCCTATCAAAATACTACCTCGATACAACCCATTTTCAATACCAACCAGATCAACTTTAATCCAGCCGTTAATTTTACTAATAGCCCTGGTACTTCATTAAATATTCCTGATCAAACAAATATTCGTCAAAGTTATTGGGTAGCTCAAGATGTTACGGCTACAGCAACAACAGATTACAACCATGTATTATTTGGCGATGGAAGTATACCTAATTTTCACGGCGGAACTGCCAGTACTGTTCAGTTTGTAAGCCGAATTTCTGCAACACAAGGTAGTTGGCGTAAAGATGGTACAGCTGGTTCTGCTGCATCAACGTATGACTTCGGTCCTCAAGGAAAGCCAAATTTGATTTCAGCCTTTTCGCTCTTAGAAAACTCACCGATTAACGCGTCAAATATCTCATTTCAATCTGGAACCAATCGTTCTTGGAATGGACCTATCGCCGAAATCATTGCCTTCTCAAATCAGGCAACTACCAATCAACAAAATATAATTGAAACCTATTTGGGAATCAAATACGGAATTAGCGTTGGCCATGATTATGTGACCCCTGATGGGACTATTGTATGGAACCGAACAACCAATTCTACCTATCATAATAATGTATTTGGTCTAGGTCGTTCTGATAGTCAAGGTTTACATCAGCGCCAATCATTTTCAACAGCATACAATGGCAAATTTATTACGCTTGGAAATAATTCCATTCTAGGCGCAACCAATGCGGCGAGTGTTGGAAATGATTTGGCAGCAGATAATTCTTATTTATTACTCGGAGACAATAATGCATTTGTCTTTTATGATGAGGGATTAACAGGAGATTATTATCCGTTATTACGTAAATGGAAAGTAAGTAATACGGGGGTTTCCACTGCAACAAAGATTAGTGTCCCTGCGTTTGGCAATACAGCCAATGTTACGTTGCCTAATTCAGCGATTCAATTATATGATTCCGAAACGGTGTATTTCGTTTTAGACACAGACGGCGATGGCAACTTTTCTAATGCCACTTTTACCGCTATGACTAAGGTGGGAACAGGAATTACGGCTACTTGGCAAATTAACCAAGCATTACCAAACAATGC
>JACCDV010759615.1_pt1 | contig 43199 bp, 37 predicted proteins | sample 7446131 | NCBI WGS metagenome assembly JACCDV01 (sample SAMN15323448, study PRJNA562643) | freshwater metagenome | isolation source: river surface water | place: USA:Blue River Watershed | collected 2017-08-17
CCCCATTAAATAGCGCCGCATAGCATAAAAACCAGCCAGCAAACCCAAGGCGGCGCCTAGCATCACGACGAGCTGATTGGTAAATAAATAATCCGCCAGCAGCGCACCTATCAGCAAGCTAATTAAGGGCACGACATAAAGAAATAAGGCTGAACGCAGTACTGCTTTTTCATCCATACCCACCACCACCGCATCGCCCACTTGGGCTTGAATGGCATTGTAGGCGGTAAATTCATGGGGCTGCGATTTAAGCATTTTAGACCAAGTCGCATTGCCGCAGCCGCGCTTTTGCCCGCACAGCCCACAGGCCGTGCGCCGCTCTAAAATTAAGCTGGCCTGGCTCTCACGGACGGCAGTCACTATGGCGTATTCTTCTATCATAATCTTGGCGTATTTCTTTTTTATGAAAATAAAATTATAGCGAGCGCTATTATTATTTGACAAACACCACGGCATTGGCAATTTTAGCCACGGTCACTTCTGGCACTTCGCCGACCACGGTCACTTGCAAGTTGCCGGCCACGTTGGCATAAAAACTGGTGTTGCCCACTAGGCTACGCCCGTTTCTGGGTTTGATGCCGTTTTCTAAGGGCTCTATGAATAAAGAGACCGATGCTAAGCCGTCCGAAAAAATCAAATGGGTGACTGGCGACGCTTTACCTTTAACCGCACGCATCATTTGATCCACTTTCACATAACCTTCTGGCAAGGCTTTGAGACGCCAGTGGCTGTTGTCATGTTTGTCGGCAAGGGTATTGTCCTCTTCCATTACGTAGGCTTTTTTAGCGTCTATTTTTGGTTTAAACCAATCCAAATCCACGGTATTAATCAAGGCCAACTGGTTAAATGCCATGCTGTCTAAGGTTTCATTGCGGCCGTTTAGCATCACTGATTTCAATAACAAACCGTATTCGCTATCCACCCAGAATTTATAGCTGTAGCGTAAATTGTCTTTGGCTTCCAGCACTAAAATTTGTGCTTGCCTATCGGCCACACGCTCCGTATCGCCGACTTTGAGTTGGTAATTGGCTTTGATGCCTTCCAGATCAATCGGCAAAATGGCCGGAAACATGTTTTGCCCGCGGCGCTTTTCTATGACTATCTTTTCATTCTTGGGGTTATAAATCACCACCTCGCCACCTTGGCTTAGCACTTCGCGCGGTGAACCGTCCAACACCACGTTACGGGTGAATTCGTGTTGGCCATTGAATAAATGCTTAATTTCTACCGACTTGGATTGCTGACCGGATTGGCAAATAAAGATGCCTTTGTAGCTTAAGGCATGGGCAGCCACGGCCGCTTTTTGCAACATTTGCCACGAGTCATTATCGGCCGCTTGACTAGTCAAGGCGCACACCGCCAACAAACTGCTTAACAAAAAACGCTTAAACAACATAAATTACCTTCATCGTCGCCATGAACCAATTAACCATTAATGCGTGTAGCTGGCAGGTTGGATGTAATAGGAGCTGGAGGATGGCGCAGAGGATTGGTGCGCCATTAAGTATTCCGCTGGGATGGCTTGCGTTGTGGTCTCTACCGTTGCCACGTTGGCATTCAGGTTAGGGTCACCGACTTGCGCTTGTAAGACCATAAAACCCACCACCATTATGGCAGCGAAAGATGCGGCTATAGACCAGACCACCTGTTGTCTAGGGGATGTGCTTGCCGTGCTTTCGGAGGCCAAACTGGGTTTAAACCAAGCCGCATTCGGCGACAGCACAGTGGGTTCGCTATCAATTTTAGCCATCAACTTGGATTTAAAGTCTGGGCTTAGCGTGGGGGTGCCGCGCATTACATCGCCTATCAAATGGTAACGGCTCCAGGCCTCGGCAGCTGGGCTATTTGTTTGCATGCTCGCCAGCAAATGCTCGGCATCAGCTAGCTTAATTTCGTTATCAGCCAATGCGGATAATTGTTCTGTCATGGTGTACTCCAAATACTCGTAATGCAAAAAAGCGCAGGGTTTACCAGCGCTTATTGTCCGGTGTGTTCTCTAATAAAGGTTTTAATTTCAATGAAATGGTGTCGCGCGCTCTGAAAATACGAGAACGCACCGTGCCTATCGGGCAATTCATCACCGTGGCAATTTCTTCGTAGCTTAAGCCTTCAATCTCGCGCAAGGTAATAGCGGTGCGCAACTCTTCAGGCAAGCTGGCCACCGTGTCATTGACGGTTTGCGCAATTTGTTTAGTCATCATGGACGACTCTGGCGTTTCCATGGTGCGCAACTCATCGCCGTCTTCAAAATTTTCCGCATCTTCCAATTCAATGCCGGTGCTCACGCTAGGGCGACGCTTTAAAGAAACCAAATAATTTTTTGCGGTGTTAATGCCGATGCGATACAGCCAAGTATAAAACGCGCTGTCGCCACGAAAGTTAGGCAAAGCACGGTAGGCTTTAATGAAGGTGTCTTGCACTATGTCTTCAATCTCGGATTGATCCCGCACCATACGCGATAACAAACGTGCTAGCTTGCGTTGGTATTTATCCACTAACATAGAAAACGCACGCTTATCGCCGCGTTGCGCACGCAACACCAGCTCATGGTCTATTTCACGATTTTCTAGGGATGTATTGGCTACCAAGCTTAAATGTCCGTTCGGTTTAGTCTGCCGCTGGCTATCAGCCAGACCGGGGTCATTACTTAATTTCGTTTCGGTATCGGCAGTATAACCTTGCGTAGCCACTTGTACTAAATTTAGTTGGGTAAAATTTACCACGTCAGCAAAATGCATTTTTACTCTCTCCCTGATTCACATACAAATAGTTCACCTACAAAAAAATAACGGCTTATTTATTTGGTCAATTGGTCATTTCTATTGCCTTTTAGCAAGACAAAGATACACTCTCAATAGTTCCAGCAAGCTCCATCGAATTTTTAACTTTCTCACGATACAAAAAGCCCGTATGCAGCAATTTGATGTACTGATCATTGGTAGTGGCCTGGCCGGCTTAAGCACGGCCCTGCGCTTGGCTGAGCACAAAAGAGTTTGCTTAGTCAGCAAGCGCAGCATAAACGACACCGCCAGCGATTGGGCGCAAGGTGGCATTGCGGCGGTATTAAGCGATAACGATTCCATAGAAAGCCACGTGCAAGACACGCTAACGGCCGGCGGCGGTTTGTGCGACGAAACGGTGACCAAGATGGTGGCCGAGCATGCGAAAGGCGCGGTGGAATGGTTGATAGACCAAGGCGTAGGCTTTACCCGCGCTGCTAATAACCAGGGCTTTCACTTAATGCGCGAAGGTGGTCACAGCCACAGGCGCATCATACACGCGGCCGACACCACGGGGCATGCGGTGCAAACCACCTTATCCGATAAAGTAAAACAGCACCCCAACATCACCTTGCTGGAAAACCACATAGCCGTGGACTTAATCACTGCCAGAAAAATATCCAGCAACGCTAGCCAGCAACCGCCAGCATCCGATTACCACAGCGATGCCAACGCTTGCCTGGGGGCCTATGTGCTGGATAAAACCAGCGGCAAAGTTATCACTATCGCCGCACAAAACACCTTACTGGCCACCGGTGGCGCCGGCAAGGTGTACTTGTACACGACCAACCCCGACATCAGCACCGGCGACGGCATGGCCATGGCTTGGCGCGCAGGCTGCCGTATGGCCAACATGGAATTCATTCAGTTTCACCCGACCTGCTTATTCCACCCGCACGCCAAATCCTTCTTGATCAGTGAAGTGGTGCGCGGCGAAGGTGGCCTGCTAAAACTAGCCGATGGCACACGCTTTATGCTGGAACACGATGAGCGCCTGGAATTGGCCCCACGCGATGTGGTCGCTCGAGCCATAGACTTTGAAATGAAAAAGCGTGGTTTGGATTGCGTATATTTAGACATTAGCGACAAACCTCTAGCATTTATCGAAGCGCATTTTCCTAACATCTACCAGCGCTGTTTAAGCTACGGCATAGACATCAGCAAGACGCCTATACCGGTGGTGCCGGCCGCCCATTACAGTTGCGGCGGCGTCATGACGGACGACAAAGGCCGCACCGACATCAAGCACTTGTATGCCATAGGCGAAACCGCTTGCACCGGCTTGCATGGCGCTAACCGCTTAGCCAGCAATTCGCTACTGGAATGCCTGGTATTTGGCGAGACGGCGGCGGCCGACATCATCAGCCAAGCCGCCAAGCCCTCGCCTAGGCTACCGGATTGGGACGAAAGCCGCGTGACCGACGCCGACGAAGAAGTGTTAATCACCCACACCTGGGACGAATTGCGCCGCTTTATGTGGAACTACGTCGGCATCGTGCGCACCGACAAACGCTTGAGCCGCGCCCTGCATCGTATCCACATGCTACGCGCCGAAGTCGATGAGTTTTACAGCAACTTTAAGATCAGTAACGACTTGATCGAGCTGCGCAATTTATTGCAAGTGGCGCAATTAATCGTTGAAAGCGCTATTTCACGCAAAGAAAGCCGTGGCTTGCATTACAGCAAAGACCACCCTCAAACCGAAGCCGAACCCATCCCCACCGTACTGGAACCGCTCAATTACGACAGCCTGCTGGAGCGCAAAGCCACTTTTTGACGCCGATAATGCCGCTAGGGCATTCCCGTCATTTCTAAGCCTCAAAAATCTCGGCTTGAAATTCGTATGTAGGAGCGCAATTCATTGCGCGAATTGCACTGTTGCATTCGCGATTTAAAAATCGCTCCTACATACGACTTTTCAAGAAATTTATTTCTTATAAAATCGAAGTGCCTGCGGTACATAAAACCACCACTATCATCCGCAGGGTGTTGTAGGAGCGATCTTAAGATCGCGAAAAACATATTACGTACATTCAATCACCGCGCAATTTATATTTGGCATAACATTATTTATGCTTTTCTCTGTGCCTTCACGAATTTCAAGCCGAGTTGTTTACGGATTAGAAATGACGGGAATGCCCTTGCGGCATCCGTGTCTCTGTGGTGAGCAATTTTTTAACACTGGCTTTAATTACAATCTACCGTATAATGCAGCCTCCCTATGCCAACCAATCTGCGTAGCGGTCTTTTTACCCTAATCATTGTTCACATCTTTTGAATAATTATTACCCTTGCCTACCTCGATTGGTGTTGCTCTCATGTAATGGGTCGGCTATATAAGCGCTGAAAAGCCCATTGTGCAATGACAAAGTCAAGCTGCACTTGGCTCAAGCCAGCGCTACACTAAACCCAAGCTGGAGCATGACATTGACACTAGAAACAAACCCACTTAACTTTGATCAGTTAGGTTTATCCGAAGCCATATTGCGCGCCATTAATGACGCAGGCTACACCACCCCAACCCCCATTCAAGCAAAAGCCATACCGCAAGTATTAAGCGGTGGCGATTTGCTCGCTGGCGCACAAACCGGCACCGGCAAAACCGCAGGCTTTACCTTACCCATATTGCACATACTGAGCCAAAAGCCCTTGGCCAATAGCACGAAAGGTCGACCACGTTGCTTAATGCTCACGCCAACCCGTGAACTGGCCGCACAAATTGAAGAGTCCGTTAAAACCTACGGCAAGTATTTACCCTTAAGCTCCACGGTGATTTTTGGTGGCGTGAATGCCAACCCACAAATTGCCAGGCTAAAAAAACCACTGGACATCTTGGTCGCCACCCCTGGCCGTTTACTCGACCATGCTAATCAACACAACGTCGATTTATCCGGCGTGGAAATATTGGTGTTGGACGAAGCCGATCGCATGCTGGACATGGGCTTCATCCGTGACATTAAAAAAATTCTGGCCATGTTACCTAAAGCCAGACAAAACCTATTGTTCTCGGCCACCTTCTCGGATGAGATTAAAGGCTTAGCCGATGGCCTGCTACACAACCCAGGCTTTGTCGAAGTGGCACGCCGCAACACTGCCTCAGAGATGGTGGAACAAAGCGTGCACATGGTCGCACAAAGCCACAAACGTGAGCTCATGAGCTACTTGATTAAACAAAACGATTGGCAGCAAGTGTTGGTGTTTACCCGCACAAAACACGGCGCCAACCGCTTGGCGGAAAAACTCATCAAGGACGGTATACAAGCCGCCGCCATCCATGGCAACAAGAGCCAAGGCGCGCGCACCAAAGCGCTGGCACAATTTAAAGACGGCAGCATGCGCGTGCTGGTGGCCACCGATATCGCCGCGCGCGGTTTGGACATAGATCAGTTACCGCAAGTGGTTAACTTTGAATTGCCCAACGTGCCTGAAGATTACGTGCATCGCATAGGCCGTACCGGTCGTGCCGGCAGCAGTGGCGCAGCCGTGTCTTTGGTCGATCGCGAAGAATTGAAATTTTTAAAAGACATCGAAAAACTCATCAAACGCGAAATACCGAAACTGCCGGTGGAAGGCTTTACGCCTAACCCCAACCCGGAACCGGAAGCGCCGCGCGCACCGCGCCAACCTCACGGTCGCCCTCCACGTGGCCACCAACGCAATGCAGGCGCCGCCCCTGGACAAAATCAACGACCACGTGATGGCGGCAAAGCTAACGGCCCACGTGAAGGTCGGCCGGCGGCCAACCAAACCATGTCGGAAGCCGCACGCCATCAAGCCATGCCACAACCGGCCTTGTTTTCACCTACCGTGCCACAAAATAACGGCAGACGACACAACCCAAACGGCGGTCAACCTAGGCCAAGTCAATCGAGACCAGGCCAAGCCAATCGCGGCAAACCAAGCAACCCACACCGTAGCGGTGGCCGTGGCAGGTAAAAATAAACTCCATTCACCACAGAGAAAACCTTAACTATAAAAAATCCATGTTTTTGTAGGAGCGATCTTTAGATCGCGAATAGCGACTAGGCTAGATAACTTTCGCGATCTAAAGATCGCTCCTACATAAAAACAGATGGTGGTTTTCTCTATACTGAAATGGTATTAGCAACACATAAAATAGATTAAACTTCTAAACATTAAAATTTACCCATTACCGATTTAGGACATCCCCATGCAAATTGCAATGAACACAGTAGTATCAATGACTTACGAACTAAAAGATGCCGATGGCAACGTGTTGGAATCCAGCGCTGAACCGGTGGCCTACCTGCACGGCGGTTACGATAATATTTTCCCTAAAGTGGAAGAAGCCATGCACGGCAAAAACATAGGTGACGTGGTCATCGTGGATTTACAACCGGCCGATGCCTTTGGTGAATACGACGAAGAGTTGGTGCAAATTGAGCCAGCCAGCGCTTTCCCATCAAACGAGCTAAAAGTGGGCATGCAGTTTGAAGGCGAAGACGAAAGCGGCGAAGTGATCTTGTACACCGTCACGGAAATTGCTGACGGCAAAGTCATCGTGGATGGCAACCACCCATGGGCAGGTGAGCGCGTGGTATTTAGCGCAACGGTCACCGACGTGCGTGCCGCAAACAAAGAAGAAGTGACGCATCAGCATGTGCACGGCGCTGGCGGTCATCACCACTAATTGGTTTAAGCATAAAAAAGGCGCTCAAATGATTGAGCGCCTTTTTTATAGCCGTTACATTCAGTCTAGCCTATGATTCTGTGCTTAAACAACCCCAATAAAAACAGCAAGCATTCTATTAACACTCAACATGTCTTCTTGCGATAAGCGACCAAAAACTGGGCCAATTTTTTCCCGTGCTACGGTTTGCACTTTGTCCACCATCACATCCGACGCTCTAGACAGCCCATTGTTTTCGTTAGGCGCTATGGTCACACGAAACAATGGCGTATCACGCAACTCACTTGTCACCGGCAGTATCACTACCGAAGGATGTTCAGAAAAAAGATCGGATTGAATAACAAGGGCTGGTCGTGGCTTGCCATAATCGCCTTGCAGAGCAATCGTGACTAAATCACCACGTTTCATTGCCACCCTTCTGTGTCAGCTGCATCCTCTAACCATTTAAGCGTTTCAACTTCGTTGGGGTCGGATCGTAGCAACAAAGATTGGCGCCTGCACTCTTCAGAAAATTTAGCTTGCCGTGTGTCTGGCACCCAAATTTGTACCGGCCGCAATCCATTTGCGCGCAACTCGGCCCTGTGTTTTTGCACACGCTGTGCATTGTCAGTACGCATAGTTAAAACCTCACCTTGATTCATTACATGTAACACCATATACCGACATTACATGTAATGCAAGTTAAAGTTTATGTCGGACTAAAGTCCGACCTACGAAAGATTGATTGTTTTCCTGTAGGTCGGAATTCATTCCGACAAAAATGTGATGATTTATGTAGGTCGGGATTTATCCCGACAAGAAAGATTAAGGGTTATCCAACAAAGCCTTCAATTGATACAGCGCATCCAAAGCTTGTTTAGGCGTTAAATCATCGGCTTGCAAGGCATCCAATTCGGCAAGCACTGGGTGCATGGGCAATTCTGCTATTGGTTCTGCGCGACTAAATAAATCCGGCTGGCCGCTGGCTGCCGCCACATTACTCTGCTCCAATTGCTGCAATTTGCGTTTGGCAGCCGCCACCACCGATTTAGGGATGCCGGCCAATTGCGCCACTTGCAAACCAAAGCTCTGATTGGCTGCACCCTCCTCCACCTTGTGCATAAAGACGATGGATTTATTCGGCTCAACGCCGTGCTCGATGGCGTCTAAATGCACATTGGCGGCTTGCTTAAATTCATCAACCAGGCGGGTTAATTCAAAATAATGGGTGGCAAACAAAGTGTAGCTGCGATTTTTTTCCAGCAACTGCTTGGCCACTGCCCAAGCCAAACTCAAACCATCAAAGGTGGATGTGCCGCGGCCTATTTCATCGAGTAAGACCAAGCTGTTGGCCGTGGCATTGTGCAAAATGTTAGCCGTTTCCGTCATCTCCACCATGAATGTAGAACGGCCGCCGGCCAAATCATCGGATGCCCCTATTCGTGTCATGATGCGATCGATAGGGCCTAACTTGGCCAGCGTGGCCGGCACATAGCAACCGCAATGCGCCAACAACACGATCAGGGCGGTTTGACGCATAAAGGTCGATTTACCACCCATATTGGGCCCGGTAATGAGCAGCAATTGCCGGTACGGATTCAGCATCACATCGTTAGCAATGAAGGCTTGGCCAGCGCTGGCCATGGTGAGTTGCTCCACCACCGGATGGCGCCCCCCCTCTATGTGTATACCCGGATCTAAACTGAGCTGCGGCGCCACGTAATTGAGGCTCAAGGCCCGCTCGGCAAAGCAGCACAACACATCCAAACTGGCCACGGCCAAAGCATTGGCCTGCAATGCCGGTATGCTAGGTAGCAAGTGCTCCAGCACCTGCTCGTAGAGCATTTTTTCACGCACCAGCGCACGGTCGTTGGCACTTAATACTTTGTCTTCAAATGCTTTAAGCTCAGGCGTAATAAAGCGCTCTGCATTTTTTAGTGTTTGCCGGCGGCGGTACTCGGCCGGCGCTGTTTCTGCTTGAGCACGGCTAATCTCAATGTAAAAACCGTGCACGCTGTTGTACTCAACCTTGAGGTTACTAATGCCGGTGCGGGCTTTTTCTGCCGCTTCAAATTGCAGCAAAAATTCACCGTGGTTGTTTTGCAAGGCACGCAGCTCATCCAGTTCAGCATCATAGCCGTCGGCGATCACCCCGCCGTCACGCAGCACCACGCTAGGCTCCAACTTAATTGCCTGCTGCAGCATGCTAACGGCGGCCATAGGCGGCGCTAACTGCGCTTGCAAGCTGACCAATAAGGGGCTAGCTACCGATTGCAAGCCAGCTTGCAATGCAGGCAGCTGCAGCAAACTGGCCAACAGTCCAGACAAATCACGCGGCCTGGCAGTTTTGAGCGCAATGCGCGCCGTAATACGCTCTATATCAGCCACACCCTTCAAAGGCAAACTCAAACTTTGGTAACGCTGACCAAGCAACAAGTCAGCCACGGCCTCGTGCCGCGCCAGCACCTGCTGTCTATCTTGCAAGGGGTGGTGCAACCAATGCCGCAACAAACGCGCGCCCATCGCTGTGCCAGTGGTATTTAACAGAGAATACAGCGTGGGGCTAGCCTCACCGCGCAAGGTGAGATCAATTTCCAGATTACGGCGAGTGGCGGCGTCGAGCTGGATGTAGTTGCTGCTCACCTCCACGCTCAAGGCATTGATGTGCGGCAAACTGGTGCGCTGAGTGTGCTTCACGTAATCCAGCAAAGCCCCAGCAGCGCAAATGGCCGGGCGCATGCCGACACAACCAAAGCCATTTAAATCATAGGTGTTTAGTTGCTTGGTTAGGGTAGCGGTCGCGCTATCAAAGTCAAACTGCCAAGGGCTTAAGGCGGTTTTAGCCACCTTGCTACCCGCCAAGGCCGCATGCTGAAAATCGTCCGGCAGCAACAATTCACTGGGGGCTATTCGAGCTAATTCTTGGCCGAGTAAACCCACGGCAACTTCGCTTAAGATAAAACTGCCCGCCGCCAGATTTAAGCGCGCCAAGCCAATTAAACCATCGCTCTGAAACACGCTGACCAGAGCATTATCGCGCGTCTCGTCCAGCAGGGCGCTGTCGGTTAAGGTGCCTGGCGTTAATATGCGCGCCACTTGCCGCTCAACCGGGCCTTTAGACGTGGCCGGATCGCCCACCTGTTCACATATCGCCACCGCCTCGCCCAGCTTGGTCAGCTTAGCCAGATAGCCTTCGGCCGCATGGTAAGGCACACCAGCCATCTTGATGGGTTGGCCGTTGCTAGAGCCACGCTGGGTTAAGGTAATGCCAAGCAAGCGCGAGGCTTTTTCCGCATCCTCAAAGAACAGTTCATAGAAGTCGCCCATGCGGTAAAACAACAATTTATCGGCGTGCTGAGCTTTGAGGCCCAGGTACTGACGCATCATGGGCGTGTGGTTAGGTGCGACAGAATCGGTTAGCGTTTGCGTATTTTGTTCAGTGTTTTCCAAAAATCCTACCTTTTACCCACCAACTCAGCCACCACCTGCAGATACTTAGCAATGACAATTTTTTCATCAAACTGCGCTTCCATTTTCTTGCGCCCCGCCCTACCCATGGCCGCTCGCTCATCGTCCGATAACGCTATCATGCGATGCATTTTGGCTGCCAAATCCTCTGCATCACGCACTTTGCACAAATAGCCGTTAACCCCGTCATCCACCACCTCACGGCAACCAACCGCATCGCTGGTAATAATAGGCTTGCCCATGGCGGCGGCTTCCAATAAAGTGCGCGGCGTGCCTTCGCGGTAGGAGGGTAAAACGACGCAATACGCAGCGGCTATCTGACGCCGCCCCTCATCACTCACGCCCAAGTAACGCACATGCCCCTGAGCCACCCACGCGGTCATCTCCTCACGAGAAATCGCGGCTGGATTTTGCACATCCAAAAAACCCAATAAACAACAGTCCACATTAGGCCAACGCTCATGCAGCAACTTAGCAGCTGCCTCATACTCGGCCACGCCTTTATCGCGCAGCATCCGTGCAATCAGCAAAAAGCGAAACTTGCCTTGCTCAGCAGCAGGGGTGGAATGCGACCCATAGGCGCCAGCACTAAAGCGCGTTAAATCAATCCCAGAGCCGGGCAATAAATCGGCTTGGCTAAGCTGCACCAAGCCCGCCTCAACAAACAAATCCCTATCATCCCCATTCTGAAAAAACACCTTGGCAGAACGCCTCAAGGCCAAACGGTAAAGGCCGCGCACCAAACGAACGAGCCAACCGTCTTTTATAAACACCGCTCCTAAACCAGCAATGTTATTCACCACCGGAATGCCAAGCATACGGGCAGCCAACGACCCATAAATATTAGGCTTAACGGTGTAGCCTAAGAATATATCCGGCCGCTCACGACGCAATAGCAACAAAAACTGAAAAAACAACAACAAATCACGCCCCGGATGCGTGCCTTGGTTATCCATAGGCAGTGCCACAAAACGGCAACCCAGGCTAGCCAAACGCTCAGCATAGATATCGTCTGGTGCTACTGCCACCACCTCATAGCCTTGTGCTACTAAGGCGCGGATTAAACCCGCACGAAAGTTGAGTAGGTTCCAAGCGGTGTTTAATGCAATTACTATTTTTGGTTTTACAATCATCAGTACCGTATTATTTTTTGCCATGTAGCATTACATGATTAACATCACTAATCTCAATAAAACGATAGCAAAGAGAAGGGCTAAGGCAAACATCTAAAGTTAACACAAGACAAATATTAGCCGATAGCGTTTATAAATATTATTTGAATTTTTTCAAATTAACCCTATTCACCATAACATGGAACCATAAAGATCGATTTTAAGAATTAACCTTACTGGGATAACCATATCCATGGATAAAATTGATATGGCAACCAATAAGTACTATGCACCCCAAAAAATAACCATACAAAAAGTACTGCCGCGCTATATGCAACGATGAAATTCACCCACAATGCATTCTTGGCATCCCGCCGCCCTAAGACATTAGGCAAACGTGATAACACAAATAATTGCAATGGTATCCAATACAAAGCCACCCTGTCGACGGCTGTGGATGAAGGTGAAACTTGAAGCGCGGCCACAAGCAGCAGGGCACTCAAAGCCATCCAAGTCCAAAAAGAACGCTGCTCAGTTGTTAATACAAACCGTTTGCGGAAAAACAAAAATAAAATTGCAGGAACCGCATTCATTGCAACCCTTATTGCCGCTCCTGACGATTCATACTCAGCATCGATATAACCTGACATCAGCGAATCTAACGATTCTCGCAATAGCAATGCAAATAAGACAAAGGCAGAGATGCCGACCCATAGCAGCGTAAATATGCGGCGCTTAGTGTTCGCAAGTGCCGCTAGCGGAGCCAATATGACGGCGGATTTATGAAAGGTTGCCGCAAATGCAACCCATAGCACAAACTTTAAAGTACTGCCTCGACCTAAAGCAACGATTGCCAACATCACCAGACCTATAGCGACGCTTTGACGTGTATATCCCATTGAAACTACAGTAATTAAATATGGTACAGCTACTGTCAATGCCAACCAGGGCCGAGGCTGAGCTCGACAAAACACAACCAATCCCCATGAAAAGAAAACTGCACTGATTAGATTAACTAAATATATACCGCCACCAACGTTAATTCCAAGCCAAAATAACAGCTCATTCGAAGGGTCGTTATACCCAGTAACTCTATCAAAATTATCCATGTTGGATATGTAATTAAACCAGTCACCCCCGACTTCATGACGCCAACCAATAATTAACACCAAAAAAACAAATATGCTTTTCCACACAAATGGCCAGCGATCCGCCCGAGCTAAAAGCGCTGCTTGTGGTATCGGCTTTAGGCGAGAAATTGCCCAATAAGCTGGCACTATAAATAATAGCCAATAGGGCCACATATTAGCTAACCTTCTCTAGCCAAACTTGAAACATTAAAATGCTCCAAAGCAATGATTGATGATTACGCTGACCGGACAAATGCGCACGCCAGAGATCACGTACATAGATAACATTAAAGTAGCCTTCTTTATGTAACCGTTCTTCATTTATCAAATTTTCCACCCATACGCATAACGGCCCTCTTAACCATTCACCTAATGGAACACCAAATCCGGCTTTGGGTCGCTCTATCAACTGCTGTGGAACGTATTGGGAGAGCACCTCACGCAATACCCACTTGGTTTTACCCTCACGCATTTTCATATTCATAGGCAATTGCCAAGCTAACTCCACCACACGGTGGTCTAAAAATGGCACACGAGTCTCTAAGCTATTTGCCATAGCAGCTCGATCAACCTTCACTAAAATATCATCGGGCAAATACGTCATGGCATCCATAAACATCATATGTTGCTTAGCATCTTTAAAAGCAGACTTCATACCGGATTTAGTTAACCAACTTTCCGGCTCACTTGCCCCTAAAACAATCTGCTCGGGTTGATCAATTTCAGAAACCAAACTGTAATAAAGTGTATTGACGCTGTCCACTTTCTCAAAACGATTTGCCAATTTTTCTAGCTTTTGACCCATGTTGTTTGGAAATTTCTTCACCCTACCCACCTGAGAAAAAATGACATCCCATGTTGCAGGCGATAGGCTTTTAATTAAATGACCTGCAGACCGCCTTAGAAGAAATGGCACATATTCAATTTTTTTCCATGTGTCGGCTAATAAATAACGATTGTAGCCTCCAAACAACTCATCACCTGCATCACCAGAAAGCGAAACCGTAACGTGCTGCTTTGCCATCTTTGAAACCAAAAAAGTGGGGATTTGTGAGGAATCAGCAAATGGCTCATCGTACATTTCGGCCAGCAATGGAACCACATTCATCGCCTCAGCAGAAGTCACATACAGCTCCGTGTGCTCCGTGCCTAGATGCTTGGCAACGGCTTTGGCGTATTCTGCTTCGTTATAGCCAACTTCATCAAAGCCAATAGAAAAGGTTTTAACTGGCTTCGTGGACTGTGCTTGCATTAATGCGGCCACAGTTGATGAATCTACCCCGCCTGATAAAAATGCCCCCAGTGGCACATCCGCTAACATCTGCAAGCCTATGGATTGTTTTAATTGGCTATCGACTGCTGCAACGGCCTCTGCATCAGACCCTTTGAAAGGCCTTGTTACTCCTTCATTAGCAACTTCAGCCAAACTCCAATAAACCTTAGGCAATAATGATTGTGAGCTTGCATCATCGGCCAATTGCACTTGAAGATAGGTGCCTGGCAATAACTTTTTAATGCCTTTGTAAATAGAATAAGGGGCAGGGATATAACAATGCCGTAAATATAAACAAAGTACGTCTCTATCAATTTCACTCAAAAAATCCGGATGGGCTTTAAATGCTTTTAGCTCAGACCCAAACAGAAACGTATTTTTCTGAAAGCCATAATAAAGTGGTTTTTCACCCATACGATCACGCGCCAGTGTCAATACTTTTTCATCTCTATCCCAAAGAGAAATAGCAAACATACCAACGGTTTTTTTGAGGGTAGCTTCAATACCCCAGGCTTCAAATCCCGCTAGCAAAGTCTCGGTATCAGAATGACCTTTCCAGCATGCCTCCTTAGCGGCTATTGCAAGCCCAATACCTAAATCCAACTCACGCCTAAGCTCTAAATGGTTGTATATCTCGCCATTAAAAGCAATCACATAGCGGCCACTATTTGAAACCATAGGCTGATGACCTGCTGACGACAAGTCAACGACTGACAAGCGCCTATGTGCAAGCACAACCCCCGCATTAACATCCACCCAAACACCAGAATCATTCGGACCACGGTGCTGCATTGTTTGCGCCATGGCGTTAGCTATAACATCGGCTTTAGCTAGCACATTGGCATTGTTAGTTAAATAGCCGGCAAATCCACACATGTAAAATTAAATCCTATCATTCATCTATAAAATAAATTAGCTAGCGTAACTTCAGATTATTTATGACTTCTTTGCAGGTCATTAAAATAGAATCCTTGTATATTGGTTTATCAAGCCATGTTGAGATGGCACGTCTACGAATTTCGTGATAACGATCATTATCATTAAGTAAGGCTAAGACTGACGCAACTGATTGTTCTTCTGAGGACACCACAATAGCATTGACGCCATCCGCGCAATATGAGGAAATCTCACCTACAGCCGTTACTACCGGCACTAAACCAAATTGCATAGCCTCCACAACCGACATCGCCATACCTTCTGCAAAACTCGTTTGTAAATAAAATGAAGCTCGCTGAGCATGCTTAATTATTTCATTATGTGATAGTGGCCCTGTAAAAAAAACTGATCTAGTCAGCCCCAATGAAACACAAAGACTTTGTATCACGTGCAAAGCTCCCGCATCAGGGCCAATGATTGTAAATTTTGCATCTGGACGACATTTTAGAACTGCTGAAAAGAGATAAATTGATTGAACCAAGTTTTTCTGTTGGGTAATGCGCCCCCAAAAAACAAAGGATGGAACAACATTTTGCTCTGGCAAGGATTTATAACGTTGAGTTACAAATGAAATGATACGACCCCTCCTAATTGGCAAATTAGGAATGCGTTTATCTAATGATGCTTGCGAGTCAGCCCAAATTTGAATTGAAAACCTAGTTGATAAGTAGGTGAAAATAAAATCAAGGAAATGTACATTTTTATCTAAATGTAAAAAAGTAATCATCCTTAGTTTTGGGCGAAACAACTTTGCCATTAAACCGACAATGGATGATCGCCATAAAGAGACGACAAGCAAATCAACATCTCCCCTAGCAAGTCGCCATGCAACAATTACCATTCTAAATGGATTAAATATAGCCCAGTAATCCTTACTAATCTCAATATTTTCAAAAATATATCGAATTTCAAAATCAACATCGCCATTAATGGTTGATCCTATTGATCTGGCAGCAACTTCAACTCCCCCTACGCCATCAAAAGGAATTAAATGGATTACTTTTACCATATCACTAAAAAGCAATGAACACTGTGCATATATAAAAAATTTATATCCTTTTATTACACCGAACACTATCGACAAAAGAACCCACTATTTTCATACTCATAAAACCATTAATTTAATGTCTAGCAAATCTCTTAAGTAGTCGAGTATATTCCTGACGTTCATGCTCATTTAATTTAACAGGATCCATCATTTCTAATACTTTTTCACGTACATTATTCCCTATATCATTAGCATAGACTTGGTCATTCAGAATCTTTAATGCAGAGCTAGCCAATGCCTCCCAATCTCCAAAAGGAACGAGCTCGCCAGTTAAGCCTGTTTCGACTAACTCAGCTTGCCAATCTACATCATAAGCAACTATCGGTGCGCCCCCAAGCGCAGCCTCTGTTAAAGCTCGTCCTGTGTGGGGAGAAATAACTACGGCCGCTTTAGGTATAGCACATGACAACCAAAGTTGATCTCTATTTCCGCAAAAAATAAGATGTTCAAAAATGCCAAGTTCCTTGGCTAGCAATTCCAATTTATCTCGCTCGCGTCCATCCCCTACCAGCAGAGCCTTAACATCAAAACCAGCATTTCTTACCATAGCTAGCACCCTAACCACATCATCAACTTTTTTAACCAATTCAAGCCTTGCGATGCATAATAAAAACAACCCTTCAGTAAAACTATCACTAACCATAGGCCGCTTAGCCGGCTTAATATAATGCACCGGATCTATAAGGTTACCGTAACGAAAAAGTGTGCAATTTTGCTTATCTGCTCCATTTTCAATGGCGAATTGAAGATTGTTTTTATTGGCTCCAGCTACAAGATCAGCTCTTGAAAGAACAAACTTCTCAACCGCCCTTTCATGATTTATTGATCTAAAAAAACGGGGCATCATTGGTCGGCCCGTAGTTTCCCGAATTTTTTCATTATTGGCCCCAACACGAACAACAAATGGAATCCCAGTAAATCTTGAAAGGACATATCCCAACAAGCCAAGGTAAAGTGGGTCGCCTACACGAATAACACTAATTTTTTCTTTACGTACCAACCTGATCAAAAAAATTAATATTGTAAATTGAGCCACTAGAAAATTAATCACAGGAAGTTTATTTAGCAAACTACTCCAACCAATTTTACCTTCGACAAAAGTATGAGATGCCGATACAGCGTAAGTAACAGGGGGGCCAAATTCAGAGCTCCAATCAGCAGATGTAACAAGACTTGCAAAAGGATGAACAGACCAAACATGATTAAAAAAACCATCTAAATCTCTGCATGTTACAGAGCTTTTTAATCCACGCTGTACAATTGCTTGATATGAAAATGAGGTATCAATTACCAAAAGCTTTCTCAGCGACATGTTATTTTTTTCTAACTACAAGCACATGCATATCACTTGTTTTATTTTTATATTTATCATAGACAGCTAAAGTAAAATTGCGCCTAAAAAGTAAGTAAGACTTAGAAAAAACAACCTCTCCACCTAAACCCAATAAGATCTTTGTCACTTTACTCCATTCGATATGATCATCATCGAATACGTGAATATCGCCTTCCCGATGGTATCTCGGATTTATAAATTGTCGAATTAGCCAATCGTAATAATTACTAAGCACGAAATATTTTAAGTAATTTAAAGGGACGTGTTTTTTCACTTCAGAAGAAAAATCTTTGTATGCCTGATTCTTCAACCAATACTCATCAGAATGTTCGTGGTCGATATATACAACTCCCCCAGGCTTAAGAATACGCATAAACTCTTTTAATATGCCTAGGTACTCTGGAACATGATGCAAAACAGAATACGTAGCAACCATATCCACGCTTTCATCAGAAATATTTAACAAATCCGTTCCATTAAGCAAGATGGTACTTACTTTACGTGGATAGGCTTTAGAACCAACTAAATCTAAAAATCCCTGTGAAACATCAGTCGCAATAACATCAGCACCAAGATTTGAAAGATGCTTAGTTAAATTTCCAGCACCACACCCAAAATCAAGAACAAGTTTTGTTTTGCTAATTGTTTTTATTTTCCCTATTGCAAAACTTAAATCAGACTTAAGCCTAGACTGCTCATGATCGTTGTAAATCTCGCCATGCATTAATTCATAGTTTTGAGCCAGCTTATTATGAGTTTTAATGTTCCATGCTAAATCGGAATGTTTATTAAAATTCATTCAAAAATCCAATGCAATAACAACTTATGGTCATATTAAAATATCAATGTGGAAGGGGCTTTCGACAAAATGCTTCGACACCGTTTCCTCCTGAGTTCACTGCAATGTCGCTTGCCCCCATTTTTTCTATGATTTTTTTAATCTCTCCAACAGTACGCCGATGCTTATAGAAGTCTGTCGTGCCATCATGAGTGTCTAATAACGCCCACTCATAATACATCTGCTTATCACGAAGCTTGATATGAGGGTAATAAAATAAGACAGGGGAAATCCTCCGAAGGATACGCTGCATTAGACGAGAATCTCTGAACTTCCAGTGCATAGGAAACCAAAAATCCACCAATGCTTTAACAAACTTAAACCGGAATTTTCTTGGTAGTCGAAGATTGATCTGCCGATATAGACCAAGCGCCTCGCCGATAGGAGGCGGCATAATGATTCTCCACTTCCATGGATAGTGATCAATTACCAAGCACCCCCCTGGGCGGACCATTTCCCATAGATAGTTAATACTGTCTTCTGGACTTGGGGTATGCTGTAAAACACCTAGGCAAATTACATAGTCATAGCTCGCCTTAAGAAAAGGAATTTTTCGAATGTCTGCCTGCACAAGAATAAGGTTGTTATTGTCGCCATTATTTTTCGCATTCGCTTCTACTGCATTTGAAAAATCAAATGAATGAACAATAGCACCATACTTGAGTAAAATTTCAGTAAATCGCCCAGCACCACTGCCAGCCTCTAGCACCATTTTGCCTTTTAGTTTTTTTAAATCACCTTGCAAACATCTCTCTAAGCGGGACTCTGAAACATCAATCCCGCTAAATGAATCCAACTGTGTTTGCGGAAACATATTCCATTGAGCACCGAAATCACTACTGTAATTATCTGCATCGACAAACCGAGGAATACCAGAAATAATCGGGTAACGTTTACCAGATTTCGAAACTATTTCGTGAGCCTTAGCTATTAATTGCCCCCCACTTTCCGGATCACAGAGACAAGTATAGTTTTTATTCATTTAAGTCTTTCAATTAAAAATAATTTAGTGAGTTAACCCGTCGGCTATAAAAATTTCTATCTTATTAAACTTAGAAATTGGTTTGCAGCTTTCTCCGGTAAAAAAGAAATCGCTGCCGATTGCTGCACTTCATGCTTTCTTCTGTTTAACAATTCATTCTCCATCGCAGCAGCCAAAGCAACCTTGTCCCTCATTGGAACTAAAGATCCATACCGGCCGTCCATCAAAAGTTCTTTAGGACCGCATGGGCAATCCGTACTAACTACAGATAGGCCACAATAGAATGCTTCGATAATAGCAGTTGGCAATCCTTCCAAATCTGAGGACAAAACCAATAAATCAGAATTAACCATGAGCTCATAGGGATTATGGGAAAATCCAGAAAATTTGACTCGGCTAGCAATACCCAAATCAACGCATAACAACTCTAGTTTGTGGCGCAACTCCCCATCACCAACGATTAAAAGAGTTGCATCAATATTCTTAACCAATATTGAAAATGCTTGAATCAGCAATTCTGGATTTTTTTCTTGTGACAATCTACCCACGCTAATAATCTGTGGTCGCTTATCAAGCCTGGGCGTTAAACTTTTGAATAAACAATCACTAGGTGGGGTAATAGGATTGTAAATTGTTAATATCTTTCGCGACAAACCAAAGGTGTAACCACGTATATCATCACGCACGCCATTTGATACTGCAACAATCCTAGTTGAAAATCGATAAAACAAACTTGCCGACAGTGCGTAGACCCACACAGGGGCAAATGGAGCTTGACTTGGCAGAGAATGCTCCCAAAGAATCAGCTTAAAGAAAGGAAAAAAAAGGCGGGTCAAACAGGAGCAAAGATTGAGCTTCCAGTAATTTGAAATAAGCGCATTGGGGCGATTACGAACAAGGTATTGCCACAATAGATAAGGTAACTCGTAAGTTTTATTACATTTTAGATCATGAACAGTAAACTCCTTTTCAGCTTCTGCCAAGAATTCACCTTCTTTGCTCATAACCAAAATATCAACCTCTTTACCCAAGCGCTTCATTTCTCTTGCGAGGTTGAGGCTTACTCGCTCACCACCTCCAAACTTTAGGCTAGGCAATAAAATTGCTATTTTTTGCAATTTACTCATTATTTCCTATTGTAATAATTCATATAGATATCTAAAAAATACAACCATTCATTTCATAGCTTAAAGTGATAAATAATATAGCACCATATTTTCAAAGGAACTCAATCACAACAAAAGATTGATTTAATGTTTAAAAATGCAATGCTAGGAACATGCTTAGCATAAATTTTAATTCATGTTTAATCATTTTAAAGCATTCTTATTTTGCGTATTCATAAACATAACCAACCGGCTAAACATAAGCCTAATCATCGATTTTACTTTCAAGATCTTTGTCGCATTTTTTACACAAAAATAAAAATTTATAATTGCATTTTCAAAATCATAATGTTCATGACTGTATTTTCCACTTTCATATGCGGCAATGCATTCAAACATGCTTTTTTCTTTCTGTGAAAAAATATGAGTGAAATTTGATACCGCACACTTTAGAGGCTCCATCATGTTTCTATTCGACATACCTTTTTGATGAAGCATGTAAGTTCCTAATGCTTGATTAATATATAAAAATCCATCAGAAATTTCTGCGATTTTCAACCATGTGTTGTAATCTTCACAAGCAATCATTGCTGGATTTTCATCTATAAAGCCAACTTGTTCAAGCAGCTTTTTACGGACAACAACTGATGAATTAGCAAGTAAATTCCCACTAACCAATAAATCCAAAAGCACCGGACTTTTCAATTGCCTGCTTTTAAGTCTGTCAATGCTGGAGAATAAAGAGTGAACGGCTTTTTCGATTAGTAAATCATGATAAATAATATCAATATCTGATCGTATGCTGTCACAACAAACTTTGAGCTTCTCGCAAGACCACCAATCATCTGAATCCAAAAATGCAACCCATTCGCCCTTTGCTGCCCTTATTCCAGTATTTCTTGAAGCCGCAATAACCCCATTATTATGAATTTTTAAATAGGTAATACGCGGATCAGAAAAGCTAGTCATCACTCCAGCAGTATTGTCCGTCGAGTGGTTGTCAATCACGATCAACTCCCAATTCGCATAGGTTTGATCTAGCAGGGATTGTACTGCTCTACTTATATAATCAGCATGATTATAGGTTGGCATTACCACCGTGACTAACGGACTTGTAAAATCATTCATGTATTAGAGTATTGTTTAGTTAAATGCTGTCCTGCAAAACCTTAACAGCTGATCAATCTCTAGTGCCTTGGTTTTACTTTTGCCAGTTATACCTAAGGCGTTTAAATTATTGGAACAGTATGTGAGCGAAGAATGTTTCTCATCTTTCCCACGTTGCTTATGCTGCAATTTTGGCGAAAAGCCTAATACTTCAACACAGCGCTGCCTAATCAATTGTGCCATTTCTAAAACTGATTGCGAAACACCTGCACCCACATTAAATACGTTAGCTTGGTTAAGTGCGGCAGAATCAACAAGTTTTTCAAGCACACAACAAACGTCAGTCAAACTAATGAAATCACGATGCTGAAGCCCACTGCTTTGCAATATCATTTGTCGCGTTTGCACTGCCTGTTTACACATATCATTAACCAGCAACATCCAGCAATTCACATCCTTGTGCATGGGGGCACCAAAAGCATTCGACATCCGCAAAACAATACCCTGCATTTCGCCACGTGAATTTGTGCTTAATACTGCATTCTCACCAGCTAGATGAGATGTCGCATAAGGATGGAGATTACGTTGGCAAGTTTCTTCATCAATAGTGCCAACTAGCGGACTAGCATATACATGGGCGGTGGATAAATAAATGAACTTCTTCACACTAGCCTGATTTGCCGCCTCAACTAACCTTGCCGTAGCCAAACCGTTAAAGGCTAAAGCGGCTACCGGATCAGCGGCGCAATCTTGCGCATTCATACCAGCTGCGTGAATAATGATATCAATGCCCTTGCAACTGAGCTCAAGCGCCACCTCATCATCCCAAACAATTTTCGCCACTTCAGCTTGTGCTAACCAGCTTGGTGGTGCAATTGGATGGCGAGTGCCAAGAGTAATCTTATGCCCTGCTTGCGCCAAGTAGGCAGCAAGTCGACCACCAACGAACCCAAAACCACCAGTAATGAGTATATTCATTCTTAAACTAAACAGCCCAAGGCGCACCTTTAGACCAGAGGGATTCCAACAGCTCATGGTCACGCTTAGTATCCATACAATGCCAAAAACCATCATGACGATATGCCATCAACTCGCCCGCTTGCGTTGCCTTTTCTAAAGGCTCCCGCTCTAGCAACGTGCTATCGCCATCAATTAAATCAAAAAATGCAGGTTCAAAAACAAAATAACCCCCATTAATCCAACCATCATGCATCTGTGGTTTTTCCTGGAAACTCACCACACGCGGACCATCCATTTCAAGCTCGCCAAAACGAGCTGCTGGGCGCACCGCTGATACGGTGACCATCTTGCCATGCCTACGATGAAAAGCGAGCAATGCATCTAAGTCAATATCAGCAACGCCATCGCCGTAGGTCAGCATACAAGTTTCATTGCCAATGAAGGATTGCATGCGTTTTACACGGCCACCCGTCATCGATGAATCGCCGGTATTCACCAAGGTTACCTTCCAATCAACCGGATCAACTTGATGAGACTTTATATGGCCAGAAGCAAGATCCACTGTAAAATCTGCATTAAGGGCACGGTAATTAAGAAAATACTCTTTAATAACTTCCGCTTTATATCCCAAGGCTACATAGAAATCTTTATGCCCAAAGCGCGCATAGGTTTGCATAATGTGCCAAAGAATCGGTTTGCCGCCAACCGGCACCATAGGCTTAGGGATAACATCGGTATATTCAGCCAAGCGTGTACCAAAACCGCCGGCAAGGAGAATAACTTTCATAGAATAACGCCTTATTTTCTAAAATAAACTATATAAATTTGAAATCAACGATGCTCTAGCGCCCAGCTGTAAGGAATGTTTGAATCACTCGGTGAGCGCCGCTCAAGTTCGTCAGCGCTGTGTGGCAATGTAGAACAATTAGCGACGATAGACGCTGTTGTGCCTATGCTTTTAAAGCCATTCCATACCATAGGAGGCACTGTCACTAACATGTAGTTTTCAGGAGAGATAAAAAACTCCTGTATTTCTCCACGGGTAGGGCTTTCGGGGCGATCGTCAAATAATACAAACTTGATCTCGCCATGAATCACCGCATAGTTCAAGGTCATTTGCTTATGTAAGTGCCAGGCCTTTACCACGCCTGGATGGGTACATGAAAAGTAAATCTCCCCAAACCTTGAAAATACTGACGAATCTTCACGTAGCATGTGCATAACTTTGCCACGCTCATCAAATATTTGCCTCAAGGGCGTCAATATGACTCCATCTATCATATTAGCTCCGGAAAGAATGTTTGGATTTGTGAGCGCGTAATCTGCTCAGCACTACCGCCATCCATAACTGTTTTATACCAAAGTGCGGTTGCCTCCAAAGTTTGAGCCGCATGCCAACGCGGATACCAGCCCAACAGCTGATGGGCTTTGTCACAATTTAGCTGTAGCAAACGCGCCTCATGCACCTGTATTTTAGATTCAACAATTTCAATACGCCCCTTACCTAAGTGGCCAATAATTACCTCGGCCACATTTTGTACCGTGCGGACTTCATGGGTAGATGGACCAAAGTTCCATGCCCCGCCCCAGCGTTGCGGCTCTTCGTATAAACGGGCTGCCAATAACAAATAACCTGCAAGTGGCTCCAACACATGCTGCCACGGACGGGTTGCACTAGGATTGCGTAAGCGAATGGGCTCGCCCGCTTCAATAGCACGAATACAGTCAGGAATAATACGGTCTACCGCCCAGTCACCCCCACCAATCACATTGCCCGCCCTTGTTGTGGCTGCACCTAATGAAGGGCGCTGTTCGAAAAATGAGCGCGCATAAGATGAAAAAACAATTTCAGCGGCTGCTTTAGATGCACTGTATGGATCTCGGCCACCAAGCTTATCATTTTCTCTATAACCCCAAATCCATTCAACGTTTTCATAACATTTATCAGATGTTATATAGACCAACGATCGAACGGACTGACATTGTCGCACCGCATCTAGCAAATTAACTGATCCCAGCACATTGGTTGAAAAAGTTGCGGCAGGATCATCATAAGATGGCCTAACCAATGCCTGAGCGGCCAAATGAAACACAAAATCTGGCTGAAATTCATTTAGTGTATTGGCAAGCAGTGAGGCATCCCTGATATCACCGACCACATGCTTAATTTTTTTATCCAGCCCTAATAAATCAAAATGACTTATGGTAGATGTGGGTGGCAAGGCAAATCCCATAACATCAGCGCCCATCTCCTTTAATAGAAAAGCAAGCCAAGAACCTTTAAAGCCAGTGTGACCGGTAATAAAAACCTTCTTTTTTAAAAAAAACTTCCTTAATAATTTACCGTTCATAAAATTCCTGTTTTTTAATTTAAATTACATTGCAACACATCCGAGTGGCTTTTTAGATCTTATTATGTTTTAGTAGAATAGCGTTTTTATACCTTCAACCAATGAAATCTTTGGACTCCATCCTGGCAATGAATCACCCTGCGAATACGGCATCATCACCTCCCTGTCCCTGTATGGCCTACCACCCCACTGTATAGGTAACTTTATATTCACAATCATTTCGTAAATGCTGACTACATCTTTTAGTTTCATTAAATTACCGGATGAGACTTTATAGTGCCGATGCCCTAGCATATCAGCCTCTAGTAAGCACGTCGACGCCACGACAAATGCATCAACGAGATCGAAAATATGAACTAGATCAATTTTTTGCTCCCCAGGTGACATTGCAAGAACTTTGTCGGACTTACTGGCCTCACGCAATAAATAAAATAATTTTGGTCGAGGGTCAGAAGGGCCATAACTATCAAATAATATTAACGTTATTGCATTTAATGACTTTGCTTCAATGTAATACTGCAAAATACTCTCAAATGCTTGTTTAGTAGCTGCATATAAACAAGTAGGCGAATACTCCCTATTCTCATAATGCTGCCAAAATGTTCCTGTATTTATAATTCTTGATACACCGTTAGCTACCATGGCTTCTAACAATTGTGTCGAAAAAATAAGATTGCTTTGCAAAAGCAAGGCAATATCCTCTGGTGTATGTTGTGTAATTACCATTGCAGCCAAATGAAAAACGATATCTGGTTTAGATATAGCAATTATCTCTATCAAGGCCGCTGTACTTCCATCATGGCAGTGAGGTTTAATCTTATCAATAACTGTGCTTAAAACACTTAAATCTGAACTCGTGCGAACGACCACATGAACAATCCAGCCATCATTAACCAACCGTTTAATCAAATGCGATCCTGTAAAGCCGGTCCCACCAGTTACGAGCGCAATGCGTTTAATTATCATGTAAATTGGAGAGTTTAAAAGTGGTAATTAATGTTTTCAGAATTTAAGTCCAAAGAACGCCTCTATCTTATCTGCAATAAAACTCAGCATTTCTTCGCTCAGTCCAGGATACACTCCAACCCAGAAGCTATTGTTCATGACCAAATCAGTATTAGTGAGGTCACCACTGATTCTAAAGTTACGTCCGAGCATATAAGGTTGGCGAGCTAAATTGCCAGCAAATAAAAGACGTGTTCCAATTTTGTTTTGGTCTAGATAATTAATTAAATCTACTCTACGAACATCTGCTTCGGGACGAATGGTCATTAAAAAACCAAACCATGAAGGGTCACTATCAGGTGTAGCTTCAGGCAGAATTAAGAATTCCTCACATGAGGAAAGTCTATTTCTAAGATAAGCAAAATTATCTTTGCGAGCTTGAACAAAATCATCAATCTTATCTATCTGCGCCAAGCCACATGCCGCTTGCATATCAGTAATTTTTAAGTTGTAACCTAAATGTGAATAGGTGTATTTATGGTCATAGCCTTCTGGTAAGTTGCCTAATTTCCAGCAAAAACGCTTCCCACAGGTATTGTCTTTACCTGGCTGACAGTAGCAATCACGGCCCCAATCACGAATAGATTCAGCTATAAGTTTTAGTTCATGATTGTTAGTGAATACTGCACCACCCTCGCCCATAGTGATGTGATGGGCTGGGTAGAAACTTAAAGTACCGATATCACCAAATGTACCAGTGAGCTGACCATTGTATCGAGAGCCTAAGGCATCACAATTATCTTCAATTAGCCAGAGGCCGTGTTTACGGCAGATTTCCATCACTAATTTAATATTGAATGGATTACCTAAAGAATGTGCAAGCATAATCGCTTTAGTTTTGGGACTTATAGCCGCTTCAATTTTATCAGCATCAATATTATGAGAAGCCAGCTCAATATCGACAAATACTGGTACTGCACCAAACTGCAGGATTGGGTTTACTGTAGTAGGGAAACCTGCCGCAACGCCTATGACCTCATCGCCGGGTTTAATGGCGCGCTCACCTAGCCTAGGTGATGTAAGCGCAGTAAAGGCGACTAAATTAGCTGATGAACCTGAGTTAGTTGTAATGAGAAATTTAACTCCAAGATATTCGGCTAATCGTTTTTCGAATGCATCATTAAAACGCCCAGCGGTTAACCAGCCATCCAATGAAGCTTCAACCATATTTTTTAATTCTTGCGTACCAAGCACTTTGCCCGAGGGTGGAACTATATCTGAACCTGCTAAAAACGGTTTTTTTTCATATTTCAACATGCTATATTGCTCAACCAAAGCTAATATTTGTTGCCTAATATTACTTTCAATCATAAATAATTCCATTACATTTTATTAGTAAATAAAAAAAGAATTTTATCAGTGCAATATTTGAATGGATAACTTAATACTTTATGAACTAGTCTTCCAAAAAAACAAAAAAAAGATAAATAAAAATTTGGATATAAACAATTATTAAAAATCAACTTGACTGGCTTAATATAAGCAAAGCCAGACACATCTGTGTGTAACAACATACTTATAAAGTCAGGTATAAAATTTTTAAGAGCATAATTTTTACAATGCACATACTGCCTAAATGGCATCCCATTCTTTCGATATTCACCCAAGGCCTCTACCAGACGCACACTCATAACAAGTGAGCCCATAGGCGCCCATTCTCGGGCACCCGTTAAGCACACATTCAGCGGATTTGCATTAAAGTATGCCTTAGAGCCTGAGAATGCCTTAGCATATATTGTTAAATGTGGGAATGTGTTGTCAAAGTGTGAAAATATCCGGTTATCTTGAATTGCATTTTTGTCTAATACATCCACATTATCATCCCAATTTCTTTTTCTAAAAACCGCGAGGAATATCCCACCTAAAAAATCAAAAGAAATATACGGATTAATTAGATCGAAAAATGGCATTTCGCGCTCTTCAGTACATTTTGAAAAACGATCCATGTTATTTGGCAAGTTATTAATATCAAAAGGGTGTGGAAAATTATTTAAATAGGTAGTACTCAAATGAAATGAATTAACATATATAAAATCAACAGATGGGTGTTCAATCAATATCTTATTTAATCTAGTTATTGAGTCTAACAACAACAAATCATCATCACCAATCATCCAAACGAAATCATTATCTGCCATAGAAACAACCTTAAGGAAGTTTCTTGACATACCAATATTAATTTCATTTTTATGATACTTAATATCTATAAACGATTGTGCATGCTTTACAACGCTTTCAGTATCATCGGTTGAATGATTATCTGATATACAAATTTGAAATGCTATATCTGAATTTAAGCTGCAACTAATAATCGAGTTTAAACAATTAGCTAGATGAGTAGCACGGTTGTATGTTGGGATGCAAATTGAGAGCTTCATTAATTTTATCTGGTCATAACAAAATTTACATTGTCAGTATTTTTTTAAGCTTCCTAATAGGGTTTTGACTTGCTCGTGCATAACGCTCACAAAACTTCAACCTGGCACCTTGCACATCATCACGCAACCACCAAGCATCAACATCACCCCACACCTCATTAACCTTATTCGCAACTGATTCTGGGGTTAAATGCACAATTCCTACATCAACCAACAATTGATAGTATGGCCTTGCACTTTCTCTTAAATGATCAAAATCATTTTGCCAAAAGGCTAGGGTTGGGATATTTTGCGACATCGTTTCAAGAATTCCAGTTGAATCGTAACTATGCACCACCAACCTACTCTGAGAGATTAACTCAGCAATCGCACCACTACCTGTGTTAACCTTAAGCTTTGGGTCAAACTCTTGCCATCTAGCATCTTCATTCCAACTTAAATATCGATAGGCCCCATGCAGTCTAATAGTTAGATTTTTTTTCGGCATAACCCCTAACTCACTCACAAATTTCTGCTGATCTTGGAAATAATTAGCAAATTCATGCGTGCCATCCCAAAGACATTGTCGCTGATTTACGTGCAACTCAATCAACAACAAACCACCTTGCGGATTGTAAGTTTCGGCTTTTAAGCCTGCAGTTTTAAATACAAAAGCAGGCGTATGTTGAGGCAAACCATCGGTCCAACCCCAGGTTAAAAATTTATCAGCAGTCAATTCTTCTGGGGTAAGCTGCCCAAAATACCGATGAGTACCATAATTATTACCATGCTGTCCTGTAAAATATTTTATGCCAGATTGAGTCTTCGTCGCCGCCCATAATTTAAACACTTCATCTGTATCAAAATTATTACTAGTAAAAATAAACTTGGGGAACTTAGGCCACGGCTGCTGGTTTACAAGCATATTTAGATTAGTAAAACCCTCTAAAAAACAAACTGGAAGCAATTCAAACAACATTAAATTCAGAATATTTTCTACATTATTGCTTGAATGTCTATTGAACCTAATAGTCAAACTTTCCCTTAGAGGCTTATCAGGCTTCTCTTCCACCTCATGTTTTGGCGAGACCCAAAATTGAGGACATTGCCTTAAAGCTAATTGTAATTTAAATTCGCTTTTTCTTGACAAGTAACTATTTATAATAAATGCATCTTCATCTCTTGCTAACCAATTCAATAACTTGCGCACATGAAAGTAACTCCATTGCAGAACTGTTTTTTTTATATTGGTGGGCTCGGCTTTAACATTAAAATGGTAGTCTTGTAATGTACAGTCTTCTATAAATTCTATAGGGCAGCAAGTTGCCCCCATTAATTCTAAAATGCGAAAACTCAACGCATTGTTCCATCTATTGTCATTAAAAGCCCAACTTGCTGAATATGAATCTATAGTTGCTAATCCATACTGAGCTTTTGAATAAGCTGTAGTGCCTGAAATTTCATATGTCTGCAAACACAGTTCGAGCGTTTTAACACGGTTTAGCATCACATCTACATAGCGACGTAACCAGTGTCCTAATACAATATGCCAAAACCGATGACCATGTTGTACGGCATGATGCTCATTTAACAGCAAATGCAACTTGCTTAGAAGCTTTTGCTCCAGTGCGCGAGCCTCTTTATTATCTGCATCTTTTTGAGCTAGCCCTAATCCATATGGTGCCGCAACAATGGCATCCATGTCCTGCCACATATGTTTTCGATGATATGTTCGACACCATTCGCCTAAAAAGATAACAGGGCGATCGAACTTCCATGTTCGTTCATCGCTGGTGGTAATTAAATAGCGGGGAGTATTTGCCATCAAAAATGGAACTAGGATGCTTTTAGGGAAGTTCGAATATATATTTTTTCTAAAAGTCCATAAGAAACTAATTTTTCAACAACTATTATCAAGTCCCAGAAAGGCCCTTCAATAAGATTGGCGATTTCCAACAATGTGCGCGAACCGTCACAGTACGAAATAAGGTTCATCATTGCCCTAACCTGCTCTCCCGACTCTTTAGTGCTAAGATTCGGGTATAAGCCTCGCTTGCCAAGTTGGGGCTCGCAAAGTACAGTCGTCTTGAGATGAATGTTTTGTTCTATAATTTCGATAGCACGACGCAGAGCAATAAAACCGCCCTCTAAACCACTTAGAGTTACCACATCAAAGTTATCGAGTGAGGTATGATACTCAGGATATTCACCATACTTACTCCTCATAATAGTCGCTATCGGCAAATCTACACCAGGCGCACAATACTGACGCTCATCACTACCGCGATCTAACCAACTGTAGTGCTTAAAGTCAGAATCCGTATGTTTCAATACATGCAATGCTGCTTGATCGGACAAAGTACTTCCAGTACGAGATGGTAAATAAGAGTAACAACGATCGTCACCTATACAGGTAATGTTAAATCCTGCTATTACTTGACGCTTCAACTGATCAATATTCCTACTTAAATAGACTATTGAGCCAATAGTTTCCGGAACAAATACTATTCGGTAAGTATAGCGACGCTTTTCAAGGCTTTGAAGCCATTGCACCAGCGCCGTTGTTACAACAGGACCAGATAACTCATTATTAGCCATTGATGGGTGGCATATATATGTAGACAACAACACCTCATCATCCATCTCGCCGGGGAGAATGAGCTCAGCATAATTCAATACCCCAGGCTTTAAATCGCTATCAACGACAACATGATAACGAGCAGGTGGTAATGACAATCGTTGGTTATGCGTCAAACAAAATCCCCAGCGCCGTGCATAATAGGATGTAATATACGGAATTGCGTCCGGCTGGTCGGGTAAGGAATGAAGGTGCTGTTCTAATTCTTCGCGATCCATCCAGAGATCAACTGGCTCTGAATAACCTACCACATGCAAGTTATGTTGCTGAAAATCTACAACACGCTCCCCAGATTCATTCGCAATATAAGCATCACGAATCGTCCATTCATCGGGAATGGTCCAATCAAAAGCCTTCATGCCGGACGGCACATCATGTATAACAAGACCAGGAAGAAGGTTGGCTAGATAAGCTAACGTTTGACGAACACCAGCGCCTGTAAGACTACGATTGATTGGGAACAGGTCTGTTGCCCATGAATACATTGATTTGCCTACCATTTAATACCATCAAATACTGGCTGCACATCACTATCACTCTTAACCACATAACAGGTTGGCTGTCTATTAAACGGGGCTTGACGTATTGGCAGATTGCCAATATATTTTTCCAAAATTCTGCTCTCCGTTGGGGATGCTTGACTATTATAATGATCCAAAACAAGTACGCCTCCGTTTACAAGACGCGGCCAGAAGTTAGCGAGAGAGGATTCAAGAACGTCTTCTATACCACAATCAATAAAAACAAATTTAAATCTCATCCACGGCCGTGCTTCAAAATATGTAACTAGCTCGCTAGTTACATCCATTTTATTTATAATCGCGATATCACTTAATCCTTGTAGCTCTACCAGCTTAATTAGAGACTCATATTCTGCGCTATATTTTCCTAGCTGATTTTTATCATCATCCTTACCTGGCTCCATTCCTTGAAACCAATCAAAAGCATATGCTTGGGTTGGACTATAAGACTCAAATAATTTAATCATTTTCGCCATAAAGAGAAACGAAGCTCCTTTCCATGTTCCTACGTCAGCAATATGTCCATTTAAACCGATAGTTTTTTTGTAAAGATCATAAAAAAATAAAAATCTAGCTAAATTTACATGACCAACATAAGCTGGGAATTGATATATTAAATCCTTGGCAGGAAGTTCACTTTTTAAAAGTTGATCAATATAAGAAAAATATTTCTCATCCACTTCACCAAATTTTCCCCAACCTTCATTCTTAGAATTACTCATTATTCACCTCAAATACTAATATTTATAAGGATTTAGAACCCACACCTAATCTAGTAAGTGTGTTGGAAATAGCTTCAATTGACCAAAGATTTTGTGGTATCAAATCTTCCTGTGGAATTTTGCAATTAAAATGTTTCTCTAAAATCATCACAAATTCTATTATGCCGAAGGAGTCAAGTACTCCTATTGCGAAAAGATCCTCATCCAGATTTAATGTATCGCACGACCGTTTTGATATGCCTGTAAGTATCTTACGCAATTCAGGATAAGTTGAAAAACTATTTATCATAATGTAAAAATTGTTCCTTATTTGATATTAATGCGAGAGGGTTTTTACTAAGCACTGAGCTAACTACATCTATCTTAGCCTTTGCTCCTATACAAGAAATAGGAAACTCATGTGGTTTTACAACTTGCATGCCACTGGCCATATATGCTGGCAATAAACGCGTGAAATCATTGATTGGTTCTGGGTCACGCTTTCGAACAAAAAGCGTTTCAGTATGCTGCCTAGTTACTTCATCATGAATCAATGTCCCAGAAAATGTTTTATTAAAACGATATGATATTTTTTTACGATTAAGCCATTCACCGTAATGCGTATAACTACAATGTGTTGGATGCAAACCCAAAGTCACAATAGCGGCATCTTGGTTGTACATCCATTCGTACAAAGAATCACTACCCCATGCTTCATCTGGCCTTAGAGAAATTAGCATCTCAGCATTAGGTCCATAAACAGCAAAAGAGAAAAAGGCACTGCATGTACGTTGTACGCTTGGACAGCCGCGAAAGTATTCGCTTAATGCTCCTGTTTGACTTGGTGTTATATCAAGGTCGCAAACTCCATTCTTATCAAACCCAGAGGTAAAAGTAGGCATTAATATCGTACATCCAGAAAACCTGCTCATAACTTTGGTGCACAATTCAGGCACAAGTTCTTGAACGGGCATATTAGCTAATCGCAAAAGCGGCCATAATGCAGAGTAAATAACAATATTTTCCTGCTTATTGCCTACAATTTTCTCTAATTCATCAACAATATCTTCAATAATCATGATATTCCAGGTGAAAATTCTGCTAAGCCTAAATTCTGCATTTCTGCTCTTATCCAAGCGCTCTCAACTGGTTTACTATTAAGCACGTCATATAAGGTCAACAATGCGTAATCTATGCGCTCCTCGGATTCTGTTCCTATTGAAATTCGTATAAAACGATCTACCGTTGAACCGTATGCAGATCCAGGAACCACAGATATGCCTTTTTCAACAAGAAGATACAATGCCAAATCATGAACTGACCCAGAATAATCTCCAACACTGACAAAAAAGTAAAAAGTGGCGTTGCCAGGGAGATAATTTAGACCTATTTCATCCATACGTCGTCTTATGCGTTCACGCTTCTCTACCACAGCATGTACTTGGGGTAAAGTATGCGTCAAAATATCATCAAAATATTCAATTAGGTATAGTTGTAGAATTGTGGGCGCGCAAGTAATTAGATGCTGATTTAGTTTAAGTAAGGCTGAGAGTATGCGCTGAGTAGCAATCACATAACCAATACGCCAACCTGACATCCCCATATTCTTCGAAAGTGAGTTGATGACAATAACACCATCGTGATCTGGAACCAGCTTTGCCATAGAGTGAAATGAATCATCTAGGATGAAGTCACTATAAGCCTCGTCAACCAATAAATAAATCCCACGACTACGACATTGCTGATACAAATCCAGTAGTTCATCGGCGCTATATATACGACCAGCTGGATTATTTGGATTGTTAATAATCAACATTTTAGTACGACTGCTAAAACATTTCTCAAAATTAGCGCAAGGGGTATCAAACGGTATAAATTTAACATCAGCGCCCACTAACAGGGCTTGCTCACGATAACTCAACCATGCTGGCTCATGAATTATTACTTCCTCACCAGGTTCAATAACAGCCTGCATACACATAAAAATTATAGCCTTAGAACCTGCAGAAATAAGGATATCATCTGCAACAACCACTGCATTATATTTACTCCGATAGAAGCCCGCTATGCGTTCTCTTAACATTGGCAAACCGCGCGTATCGGAATAGTGATAACCACGATTGAAATCTAGATTTTTAAAATCGAAACTTGGTATTTCAAAAAAAGACTCGCCCAGTGAAAGTGCGACAATATCCCTATTTTTTCTTCTTAAATCATAAACGAGTTGATTGATATATACAGATAGCGCTTCTGGTATAGCATTCACTTTTCGGCTAATTAACATTGGGTAATTAGCCATGTCTAACTTCTTTTTCGTTCAAGAGGTGTTTTTGCACTTTTCCACTGGCGGTTCGTGGGAAGTCGTTACAGATAAGAATTCGCTCCGGCCATTTATGGCGTGCTAACAGTTCGTGAAGTTGGCTAGAAAAATGATCGCCAAATATTTTTTCATCTGAGACTGGTTGGTTTGCCCGAATATAAAGCTCATAACTTTCACCGTAAAATGGATGGTCAAGTCTAACTGCTGCAGCCTCCAGTATTCCATCAATCCCTTCCGCAACTAATTCAATTTCGCGCAATGGAATTAAAATTCCACCCTTCTTAATTATATCTCGGCGCCTACCCGTAATTAATAATTGACCATCTGCAACGCGGCCATAATCGCCACTTCGAAAAAAACCATCCTCATCAATAGGAAGCTCAATTCGCCCCTGCTTGTCTAGATAACCAAGCATCATAAATGGCGTGCGAACAAGAATTTCATTTAACGTCATACCATCCACATCAACTTCGGAAAGCTTGACATCGATATCAGGCATGACTGATCCAACACCACCCTCCCTACGCAATGCCAACCCATTGCTACGCTCACTGCTGATGAAAGTTGTTTCACTTAACCCGTAATTCTCAAAAGGTTCAATGCCAAAAACTTGTGAAAAATTTTGTTTCTCTTGCATGCTAATCGGTGCAGTTCCAAGGTAACATCGTTCCACACAGGTGGGAGGCATCGCCTGTCCAACACGTTCGGCCAAGGTGAGCAAGCCACGCAATATTGAAGGAACAAGCCAAAGACTATTTACTTTAAATCTCTCAACTGTAGACCAAAAAGTCAAAAAAGTTTTTCCACTAAATGGTTCATCAATAAATATACTCCCACCAGCAGCTAAAGGAATCAGACCTAGGTTGAATAGTCCACCTAAATAAGACATTGGTAAATAATTCCAAAATCTTATTTCAGTTGATTCAATTTGGTGATATCGCAAAAATGCACAACCTGCCGACCATAAACGATCACCATCTAACACAATAGCTTTAGGATCGCCAGTTGAACCACTTGAAGCCATAAGCACACGCCCCACAACACCAGGTGCTGCTGTGCCAACGCCCAGCCAATCAAAATTACCCCCTATCGAGATAGTAAGTGTATTCCAGTCCATATCCGCCAGCTGCACTTGAACTGAGTTGCTAACAGGATTAGCCGTTAAACACATATGAGATTGCGTCAACTCTTTCCATTTACGCACTTCTGCCAATGTTGAAGTGCATGGTAAAGGTGCATACGTATAACCTCCACGCAAACAAGCGAGAAACATTATTAAAGTTTCTATCGCATTTGGGAGCAATGCTACTACTGTATCACCAGATTTCATCCCTTGTTCTGACAACAATGCTTGGGCATACTCAACGTAATTAGCTAATTTCCGGTAGTTGAGATTTCGTCCTGCTTCATCCAGTACAGCAACTTTATCTGGCTGTTTTTCAGCCAACCGCATAAAGTCTTTTATAAATGAATGCATTGGGCTCATAGTAAGGGCACTCCTAAGTTAATCAGCTGTTTACCATCGACACTTAGCGATGCATCTCTAAAAACAAAATCTAGATGAAAATCTACTTTGTTAAGACCACCAACTGTATAGTTTGATCCTAAGCCAAAGTGAACACAGCCCAAAGCACCTTCGTCAGTTAACATTGAACCCGTTAGTTTTGCTGCTGGGTTTAATCCAACGCCACATTCAGCGACGACTCGACGAAGTGAATTGGTCTCACCAAAAAGCTGGTTTAGTCGTTTCACGTAGTCACTATTATCGCTACGAAATTCCACAACCTTGCCTGAACGAACTTCCAACTCAACTGGGGTCAGCAATAAACCAAAGCCAGGCATAGTAATTGAACCATCTACAACCACAACGCCTTCCGCACTGTTTTCTATCGGCGAAACATTCGCCTCAATGTCAGGTGGCGAACCAAGGTCGCCTGCGTCTTTGACTAATCCAGGACAGTAATTACCTATCCGGCCTGTAATTCCTAATCGAATATTTGTGCCAGCCAATGTAGTGACGTGAACTTGTTGTCCAGCAGTGAAGGCATCTGCAAACTTTCGTACACGGCCTGCTTGTGCTGAATAGTCAATCCGAAGGCATTCATCCTCCAGCAAAAACCAATCATAAAGTGGCAAGCTGAGAAACCTTGCGCCATGAAGAGAAGACTCAACACGAGCTCGACTATGCGCAAGCGAATATCTGCATAAACTAAGTATAAGACTAGCTCGACACATAGCCTCTTTTGCATAGCCAACTGGTTCAGCACCATGATTAGGTAAATCAGAGATCTCCATTAGCTTAACTTTTGGATTAACTAATCTTGCACATTCAAGAAACTCATCGGCGATCTTCCGCGTACTAACATCACATAAAATCAAGACCGAATCATCCGCCTTCAACCCACCACAGTTAAATATTATATTTTCTATCGCTTTGTGTTGATTACTAGTTATCATAATTAATATAACAGTTCAAAAGTTAGCGCTGTGCCACGTGCCACATCCTGCTTAATAGTTTTTCCTAGCACCACATCCAAATACTTAGTCGGCAAACCTAATCCAGGCCTAATCGCTCTCACATTTTCTTTTGTCAAAACGTCACCAGCTTTTATGTCTTGAGTCACATAGAGCGAACGTCTAAATACAATTGATTTTTTCTCAGCTTCAGTGACACCGTAGCTGACTTTTCCTAGTGCTTGCCATGCACGCTCAGTCTCAATCACCAATTGAGCCATCTCAGCGGGCTCCATAGAAAAAGCGCTGTCCACGCCACCGTCAGCACGGTTCAAAGTGAAGTGTTTCTCTATGACTGTAGCACCTAATGCCGCGCTGGCAACTGATACACCCATCCCCATAGTGTGATCAGACAATCCTACTTCGCAATCAAATAATTCCCGCATATGCGGAATGGTCAGGATATTGGTATTGCTGGCAGTAGCGGGGTAAGTGCTGGTGCATTTTAGCAGTATCAGGTCTTTGCAACCCGCCTCGCGAGCGGCGCGCACGGTGTCATCCAGCTCGGCAATGCTGGCCATGCCAGTAGAAATAATCAGCGGTTTGCCAGTGGCAGCCACCCGACGAATCAGCGGTAAATCAGTATTTTCAAAAGATGCAATTTTGTAACATGGCACATCCAAACCTTCTAAAAAGTCGACCGCCGTATCGTCAAAGGGAGTACTGAAAGCAATCATGCCTAGCTCACGCGCCCGATCAAAAATCGGTTTGTGCCATTCCCATGGGGTATAAGCTTCACCATATAACTTATAGAGCGAGTCGCCTGCCCACAAACTTTTGGAGTCACTAATATGAAACTCACGCTCATCCAAATCCAGCGTCATTGTATCTGGCGTATAGGTTTGAATTTTAAGCGCTTGCGCACCCGTTTTAGCTACTGCTTCAACAATTTCTAGAGCACGCTCCAATGACTGATTATGATTACCGGACATTTCGGCAATGATGAATGGCGGTTGATTATTCCCAACAACCCTGTCAGCAATTTTAATTTCTTTAGTCATTTTTTATCTCAAGAGTCTTTTCATAACAAATCGTATTTGTATGGTACTTCAGGTCTAGAAAAAGATTTTTTGATGCTTCATTTTTACCTAGGACACTTGCACGAATCATTTTTATTTCTGGTCTACTCACTTTTAACCACTGCTCGCTACTCAATAAAAGGTTTCGGCCATATCCAATAGAATCGGCCCATGGAACAAGATAAATAGAGACTTCAGCCACATCATTTTCTATATCAAAGCGAACAACTCCAACCGGTCGATTACCTCTTACGCCAATTACCAACTCTCGATTTTCATCAGCTAAAACTGCGTCAAACCATCTTTGATGTTCATCCCATGAAATGAAATCTGGATTTCTTGATGCTTCACGTATTTTTGGATTATTACGCCACTCAAAAATATTTTTTGAATTATCTTTAGTAGCTCGATTAATTTCAATGAAATTAATCCCCATTGCATTAGCAACTCTTGAAGAACCTTTTCCATTTACCAACTTCATTCCAACATCCGAAATTAGCTTAATCAATGAAGGGTTTTCTAATAAGCTTCTTAAATGATCTCGAATGACTTCAAGCAAATCTCGCCCACTAATTGGTGCGTATAAGAACCCAGCTGTAGCTCCATCAGAAATTAACTTGCGTTGATTTTCAGCCATGCATATGCTTACAGTAGGCAAACCTAAACAACATCTTTCCCAAGTTGCTGTCCCACCTCCGCCAATAGCCAAATCAGCCTCTGCCATTAATTCTGCCATTCTTGATGTTTGCACGTGGCAAGTATAGCCATGCGCCATGCAAGCTAGCTGTATTTGTTCACGATTAGGATGCTGCGCACCAATAACAACATCCACTTGCAACCTAATCTTTAACTCTGCCAATGCATTTATAGCCAAACTGGTATAGTTGTCTGCATCTACCCCGCCAAAAAACACCAATATTTTTTTTACATCGCCTGTGCGAGGTTTAATCTGCTTACGCAAAGCTCTAAACTCTTCTCGCAATAGAGCGTATCGTGGCCCTAGTAATAACTGGCAATGCGCTGGCACTTTACCGCTATAACGCGTTTGCATATCTGCATAATAATTCTGGTCTAGCAACACGTCACAATCGTGCTGACGGTCGGCAAGGTCGTCAATAACCATTAACTTTTTGCAACTTGCACGAACTGCATTTTCCCAGCGTTTATCTAATGCATAATGATCTACCACAATCCAATCCCAAGATTGATTAGCCAATGTCTGAATTGTTGCCTGCGCATCATGGGCTTGACTAGTACCGAGCCAATTAGAATGATCTAATTCGTCAGTTGATTGTTGTGTGGATTCTGTAGTCAGGGATATGAATTCCACCCCCTTTGCAATGAGCATTTCACTCAAATATGTTGGCAAGTTTCGACTGATAAAACGTATCTGCGCACCTTGTTTTTTGAGTTCGTCCGCCAAGGTAAGGCAACGCATAAAATGACCTGTGCCTATTTGAGACGTTGCATCAGTACGAAAGGCTATTTTCATTAAACAGACTTCTAATTCAAGCGCTTAAAACCACCATGACAAATTGGCCCTTTGAGCAAACTCATCACATCACGCCCCTCTTCACACTGTTTGATTGTTGAAAAAATAGGGTCGAGCGCTTCAAAGTAACCAGCCACAACTTCTGGCGTATGGTCAATACAAACATACACACTATTTCCCGCTAAGTAACCTTTAGCCAGCATTTCTTGTGTGATAAGCGTTTTGTAGGCCAAGGCATTCTCACTTTGAAAGGTAAATCCCGTTAACGCTGCCAGACCCCAGTGATTAATCTTCAAGCCATGTTTATCAGCAAGATTTTGCCACCCCTGACGGATACCCAAACCAGTTTGAGTAATTGTGTCCCATGATTTAATACGCCCCATCACTTCTAAGGTTTTAAGTGCGGCCGTAGGGCCAATGCGTTCTGTCCAAAATGTACTACTGATAAATGTCGTTTGTGCCGCTTCCATCACTTCACGCTTACCGATAGTAGCCGTTATGCCATAACCATTACCTAAGGCTTTGCCGAACATGGCCATATCGGGCTCAACACCATATTTTTTGTGTAAGCCTCCAAATGTCTCACGGAAACCAGAGGTACATTCATCAAAAACAAGAACAATGCCACGGTCAGTTGCAAGCTTACGCACTTTGTGTAAAAAGTTATCTTCCGGCCCCATGTTGCGAACCACTTCCATTTTGATCACGCCTATATCTTGCGTATTAACCAGCGCTTCAAGCTCAGCATAGTTGTTATAGTTAAATGGAAAAACTGTACCTTTTAAATTTCGTGGCACGCCGTTAGGTTGCAGGCCTGGTAACAAATGTCCATCTAAGCCTGCATCATCCCCCAGATTAGCCGAGAGGTACCAATCGTGCCAGCCATGATAACCACAAATCGCAACTTTATCTTTCCCCGTCGCTGCACGTGCTATGCGAATTGCCAGTGCGTTAGCTTCTCCACCTGAGCGTGCTAACCTAGCCATATGAGCCCACGGATGAAGCTCAATTAACTTTTCAGCCAAGTAAACTTCTTCAGGACAATTAAAGGTAGACATATTGCCGGCACTCACTGTTTGCTGAACTGCAGCATCCACTTCCGGATGACCATAACCCAATATGTTTGTACCGATACCCATGATGCACATGTCTATATATTCATTACCGTCTAAATCCCAGACTTTACAACCCTTGGCTTTGCTAAAGTAAGCAGGCCATTGATCCGGCAAAAACATTTCAGCACGCTTGGATAGCAGCATATTGCCTCCAGGAATGACTTGCTTAGCACGTTTCCATAGTTTTTGACCTGACCCCATAGTGGCTCCTTCATTTCTAATTAGGTATTGGTTAGTATTAAATAATTCCGGCTGTTCAATTTGTAAAGTGAGCACATCTACCCATGTAAAATCTGTGCGAGGATAAAAATGCTGAAATACTTTTTCAATCACCACAAAATCGGCTGGCTCATCCACTGTCCAACGTAATCCGGATAAATCTTTGCTATGCTGCATGGTCGCGGTTTTAAACTTACCGGGTTTGCGTAGATAAGGAGTGACATGCTCTCTATCAAAGGGCTCAGTAGTTTCCTGGGCAGATTGCTCTAACGCCTTAAAGGTAAAAACCTCAATATCCAAACCATCAGGGTAAGTGGGGGGGGATGTGTTGCAAAAATAATCCACATCAGCAGCGTTAAATTGGCGAATTACTTCATCCACTAAGCCTGGATCGACTAACGGACAATCGCCGGTAATACGAACTACCACATCTGCGTGGTGTGTTTTTGCTGCTTGCACATAGCGGCCTAACACATCGTTTTCACTGCCTTGCTCGCAGGCAAACCCAAGGCTCTGAACATGCGTAACTAATGGTAAGTTGCGTTCATCTACTGAAGTTGCAACGATTATTTGGTCAACTTCTTTGGCACGTGCCAAACGGGTAAGCAGTAGCTCAATCATGGGGATACCACCTATGCGTTTCATTACCTTATTAGGTAGACGCGTTGAGCCCATTCGAGCTTGCACTAGCGCTACGATTTTCATAGTTGATTCCATTTTGCTGGGTTTATCAGGCCTTCATCATCACATTGCAGATTAGGCATACTAATGTTCGCAGTCCACTTGGTGGTGGCACTTATTATTTGCGACAGCTGGCTTATGCTATCGACACCTATAACCACTCGGTCAATTTCTGGAATAGATAGTGGAAAAGCCAAACATGCTTGGACTGCTGAAACAGACTGATCGGCGAGCCATTTATGCCACATCTGCAACAACCCATCCCACGGTAAAAATTTGGACGGGATATCAGCATGCGCCATCAATAACAAGCCTTGCAAAAAAGCTGACCGAGTATGTATTTCAACACCATCATCTTTCAAACGCGCCATCCATCCAGTTCTGCAAAGGCGTTGATCGACTAAATTAAACGGTGCTTGTACCAAGTCAAATTGAAAGCGTGGGATCAATGCATCTAATTCAGTGGGTGTGTAGATTGAAATACCTATCTTTTGAACTTGACCACTATTTTTTAACTCTTGCAGTGCTTGATACAACGTAACACCATCCGAACCCAGCAATTGCTCAGAACAATGCAGCAACAATCCATAAACCTTAGTGACACCTAATCGTAATAACGACATACTCACCTGCTGCTGAACCCAACTGTTAACGTCTGCACAATCATCTGGTAATGCCGGCAATTTGGTGACCACCTTAAAGTCTTGGGTACCAACATCACCCAAACACGCTTCACTGTCACCATATGCAATAGCTGTGTCCAAAGTATCAATGTCATGAGTTGTCGCTAATTGCAACATGGCTTTAGCTTCAGCACGCGAAACTTGACCAACCTTATTTGCTATACCATAAGGTAAGCCGAATTGAACTGTGCCAAGAGCAAGGCGATTCAATTTAATGAAGCCTGTAAAATACTAATAACTTTAGTTTGCTCGTCATCAGTCAAGGTCGGATACATGGGAATACTAAGCGCTTGTTGATGATATTTCTCTGCTTCTGGGCAATATCCTGTTTTAAATCCTATCGCCTCATAATAAGGCTGACGATACACAGGTATGTAATGTAGATTGACATTGATACCAGCTAGTTGCATTGCCACGTAAACTTGCCGCTGGGATTTTTTGCATTCATTTAATTTGATGCTGACCGGGTAAAGGTGATATGCGGAATAAGTATCAGGATGTTGCCAAGGGGTCTGCAGAGGCAGGTCAGACAATTCTTGGTCATACCGCTGAGCAATGGCGTGGCGTTTGGTAATAAATTCGACCAACCGTTGTAATTGACTTACACCCAATGCAGCTTGTATATCCGTCATGCGGTAATTAAAGCCTAGCTCTATCTGCTGATAATTCCAGATTTCTTGCGATGGACGCGCTTGCATGTCTACAGTCGCAATGCTAATACCGTGACTTCGCAAAAGGCGTAAGTGTTTAGCTATACCAGCATCATTGGTCACTGCCATACCGCCCTCACCAGTAGTTATGATTTTTACTGGATGAAAACTAAATACCGTGATATCACTGTAACAACAGTTACCGACAGACTCACCTTTATATTTACCAC
>JACCDV010574847.1_pt1 | contig 43107 bp, 61 predicted proteins | sample 7446131 | NCBI WGS metagenome assembly JACCDV01 (sample SAMN15323448, study PRJNA562643) | freshwater metagenome | isolation source: river surface water | place: USA:Blue River Watershed | collected 2017-08-17
GCAACACCAAACCCACCACTGTATATTTCATGAGCCTTTTGTACTAAATTCATCAAATCCTCCTCAGTGTACTTGTAGGTTTCTTTGGCTTTCTCAAATCCTTCGACATATCCGTGTAAAAGTCCAACTTGTCTATCTGAAAAAGCATGCGGATCTGGATGACCTTCTGACCCAGCATAACCGATTGCATCATAAATATGCAAATCCTCCTGAATCTCAGGAAGGACATCAACACCATCTAAATACAATGCATTGTTTAGCGGTCGATGAGCAATGATTTTTTTATTTGCTTTGTTTTGATTTGGGTTATTCCCGTCATCAAAAACATTATCGCTGATGAACACAACTTGATCATTCAAGTAAGGAGTATTTTCTTTAATCTCCTCGTCGCTCACAACAAAGTGATAGTTTTCTGTTTTAATTAATTCGTGTTTCATTTTTTGTTTTGAAGTGTTCAACAATTAAATTAGCTAATCTCGTTCTTCCGTAAAAACAATTATCACAGTTACATTTTTTCTTGGTGTGATATTTGTCATCCTCTTCCAATTCATAATTATTTGGATTTCGGCTGTCATGGTAACAAAGATTGTCTAAAACCCATTCGGGGATCTGTAAAGAATTGATATCAAAAGTGAAAACCGACATTTTGTACGGATTGCCGTTCTTATCTGTGGTCCAGAGATGTTCACTTCCTGATTTCAGTACGTATTCGTTTTTTCCATACTGACTAACAAATTCTGGGTCTGTAATAAAAATCTGAGTAAGAGTAGATCCTGCAACCACAATTGAAGATCCAATTTGGACTTCACCTCGGTTTAGTTCAACAGTAGGATTCTTTATAGGATCAACTTGATTTAGATATTTTCGTAAGTTCATGTGACAAAACTAAATATAATTTTAGAACTAAAAAAATGAAACACAAAATTCCACAAAAAAAGCCTGGCTTTCACCGGGCTTTTCGATTGATAAATTTTTGATTATTTGATATCAGCAGATTCGATCAAAGTGTAAGTAAAAGATTTGCCGTGGATTCCAGCAGCTTTTCTACAAATTGCCATGAATTGCTCGAAGTCAGCAGCTTTCTTAAATACCTGACATCCTTCTGACCAGTTTTCAACATAAGTTGAATCTGCTCCAGCTTTGTGGATATTGATTCCGAAGATTCCCTCTTGAATTTTGCTTTCCTCAAATACCATGTCTCTGTTAGCGTCTCTATAAACCTTTACTGGTTTTTGTTGTTTGAGAGCTTCATATTTTCCTTGGTGAAGACCTAATGTGTGTGATCCTCTATATTGTCCTTCAACTAATCTAGCAACTCCAGCTGCATTGTGGTATTCCATCACTCCTTTTTTACCGGGATCTGTTGTAGCAGGCCAGATGTGGAATTTCTCCACCCCATTTTCTTTGTAAGAAACTGTGATGTGGTCATCAAATACGTTTGTAACTTTTTGGCCTGTTGCAGAGTTTCTAACCCCTACAATGTTTAGATCGAATCCTTTGTTGGCTGCATCTTCGAACCAAACATAACCTTTTGCTTTGACAGCTGTTTGAATTTGTTCTCTTGTGTAAGACATTTACTATTTCATTTTTTTTTTATTTTCAAAGAGGGAAGTACGCTCTTTGAATTATATATCAAATCGATCTTCCATAGAGAAGGGTTCGATATATAGAAATATGAAAAATCTCTACTCCTTTTCAGAATTCCAAGGAAGATCGCAGGAATCAATTTCTGAAAAGAAAGGTCCATGTTGGAAAGGCTACAAACAAGTTGGTTTGAAAAACAAGAATGGCAAAATGGTTCCCAATTGCGTACCGGAAAAATCTTCAATGAAATGAAAATCAGAGATCTTAAACCTCAAGACAAAGACATGGTTGATGGGATAGTAGATATCATCAACCAAGTCAAGGACGATGAAAACAGAAAAGAGATTGCAACCAAAATGGTTAAGCAGCTGAAGAGGGAAAGAATAGTTTTTAATTACGAAGATTTCCTTAAAGCTACCAAATAAAAAAGCCCGATCTCCCGGGCTTTTTCATCATATTGTTTTTTTATTATTTCAAAAGAGCGTAATACTCTTTAAAGTGCTTAATTCTATCAGCAAGCCCGATAGTTCCACCGTTTACTCTTTTTGTAACCGACGTCACAACAGCATCAGTAGCACCTTGATCACAGATTGACCAAAGTTTGTTGTTGTTGAAGAACCAAGCTGCTGAAGCCAAAGGATATTTAGTTGCAACCAGATCTGGGTTTGCCATGATGTCATCATCAACGAATTTATCGAAAGAAGCGTAGTTTGCTTTTCCTGTCAATTGGATGTAACCTCTTCCCCTGAATTTAAATCCCTCCTTGGAATTTTCGTCTCCGTTACCCATTCTAGAGGCATAAACTCTGGAAGCAATCTTCTCTGGTTGTCTAGCATAGGATTCGTTAAGATTACCTGGGAAGTATTTTCCAAAGATCTTTTTAAGACCATCCGCTGAGTAGTTAAGATTTTCGCTAACCGCTTTGAAACCTCCAGACTCGTGACCACACTGAGCAAGGAAGTGTGCTAATCTCAAAGTGTTTGTGATTCCAAATCTTGCTGCTGTGTCTGGGATTTGTGCAAGAACTGCATCAGGAATGTGTCCCTTTAGTTTATCTAATTTGAATTCGGAAGGAGGGATGGCTACTGGAGCTGCAGCCGGTGCAGTTGATCCGAACATCTTTCCCCAAGTACCATCTCCAACGATTCCGTCATCTTTAAGTCCATTTGATTTTTGCCAAGCTTTAACAGCGGCTTCTGTTTTAGGTCCGAAATTTCCGGTAGGGTCTACACCCAATTTTTCCTGTAGCTTTTTGACTTCAGGTCCTTTTGATCCAACTTTTAATAGCATTGTCTTTTTATTTTTTTCATTTATATATTTCTAAGAAACCCACTAACCTGGTAAACGTTTTTATTTCTCCTAGCATTTTCATGGATATATAATCTAAAGTGAAATTAATAGATGGCTTATCGTATAGTTCTTAGACAGGACACTTCAGCAAATTGGGCAGAATATAACCCACTTCTTCTAAAGGGTGAGTTTGGTTTTGAAGAAGACACCAATAGATTAAAACTTGGTGATGGTGTTCATCTTTGGAATGAACTACCTTACTTCCAGCCTGGACCTGCGGGGACTTCAGGCACAAGCGGTTCATCTGGTTCCTCAGGATCTTCCGGTTCTTCCGGATCTTCAGGAACTTCTGGTAGCTCGGGAAGTTCAGGCAGTTCAGGAACTTCTGGGACAAGCGGAACGTCGGGTACTTCGGGCTCCTCCGGTTCTTCAGGTTCCTCAGGTTCTTCAGGTTCCTCAGGTTCTTCGGGCTCCTCTGGTTCTTCAGGTTCCTCTGGTTCTTCTGGGACTTCAGGTACTTCAGGAACAAGCGGGACCTCCGGTCTGAATGGTGCAACGGGAGCTTCAGGATTGGGAATAACTGGTCCAGCTCTTTTCACGCTCTCTACAGTTTCATCTGATATTGCTTTAACATCTAATTCGGTTCTTAAAATTGCCAATCCGGGAACACCTTCTACAGCACAAACTGTTGAAAGTTATCCAAGTGCCTTTCTCAGTGCAAGAATGAATACTTCAACTTCTGGCAATCAGGGACAATTTTTTCTCAGAAGCGGATCGAACGATTTTGGATTTTATTTCATAAACAGCAGCCTTTATTATAAATTAGACACAACGACTGGATTTGTCGGCGGATACTCCACGAATGATATTTTAAGTGTTATTGTTAATAACACTGGGGTATTTTTATTACAAAATGGAACAGTCAAACAAACTTCATCCTATATTAACGGGCAATATTCTGGGGCTTTTTTAGCTTATGGTGTGAATGAGGGATATAGAGATATTTCTTTCGGCTACGTACAAGCAGGAATAACCGGAGCAACCGGCCCGCAAGGTTTGCAAGGAATAACAGGTCCTTCTGGGACGAGCGGAACCTCCGGGGTTACCGGGGCTACTGGTCCAGTTGGGGCAACAGGTCCTTCTGCGGTATTAGCATCTTTAAACTATGAGCAGGCTGTTTCTGGTAAGGTAACAGTTCCCGCTACTGGTCCCTTTCCATATACGGTAATCTCTCAAAGCATAACAACTTCCGGAGGTCCGGTTCAAGTAGCAGTCTCTGGTGACGCAAATCCAAGTTCTCCTGGTTGGGGACGTATCCAACTATACAGGGATTCAACGGCAATAGGTAATATTGTACAATTTGAATCAAGCGATGCTAACGAAAATGTTCCTTATGCTTTATTCTTTATTGATAATCCCACGTCCGGAACATACACATACAGCTTCAAGGTTAACACAGTAACAGCGACCACAGAATTTGGCGAGACCGACGGTCCTGCTTTATCACTAGTAGAACTTCAAAATGTAGTTGGAGCAACTGGAGCAACGGGTGCTGCAGGAACATCAGGAACCTCTGGGACCTCGGGATCTAACGGAGCAACGGGTGCTGCAGGAACATCAGGAACCTCTGGGACCTCTGGATTTAATGGGGCAACAGGAGCAACAGGACCTGCAGGACCAATAGGGTCAACTGGGGCAGGGGGAGCGTTGGGTTATTACGCAAGTTTCATAGATACAACAGACCAAACATTACCTGTTGGAGGAACCGCTCAAAGGGTTGCAATAAACACTCCGCAGGCTGGGTTGGGCATAACACTGGATCCTCTTAATCCAGGAAGAATTATCATTGCTAATCCGGCTACTTATTCCATGATATTTTCTATTGAGTTAGCAAATGCGGATCAATCCAATGAGCACTACGCAGACATATGGCTCAAATATAATGGATCAGATTATCCGGATAGTAACACTAGATTTTTCCTTCCGAAAGCAAAAAATAGTTCCACCCCGGCTCACGTTGTTGCCACAGTAAATTTCATAGGTACCTCTCTTGCTCCAAACGATTATGTAGAACTTTGGTGGACAGCAGACGATACTGATGTTTATATAGAAACCATTCCTGCGGGGACTTCCCCTGTAACACCAATGACACCTAGTGTAATCTGCACACTTTCTCAGGTTATGTATACTCAGGTAGGTCCAACTGGCGCTACTGGAGCAACCGGTGCTTCTGGGTCTATAGGGGCAACAGGAATTACTGGAGCAACAGGGATAGCGGGTTCGACGTATAACTCTTCAACAAACGAAAGTATTACATTGTCTAGTTTATCGATTGGAACACCATTGGCTTTAGCCGTGGATCCTTCTTTTACACCAACTTATACACCTGGACAATCGGTAATAGTTTCAAATAGCTCTTCAAATTATTTCATAGCAACGGTTGATTCCTTCAATTCGTCGGTTAATGATTTAAATGTTACTGTTCTTGAAATTGTTGGAAGTGGAAGTTTTTCCTCCTGGTTAATTGACTTGCAAGGTAAATCAGGATCATCTGGCGCTACAGGAGCTACTGGCTCAACAGGGGCAACTGGTGCTCAGGGAGCAACCGGATCAGCAGGAGCAACCGGACCAACTGGTGCTGCTTTCTCTTCTCCTTACACAGGTAACATTCAAATAAATGGACAAGCTTGGGTGACAGCGGATGCAAACGGAAACACCACCTCAACCACAGCCGTTGATTGGAACACTGGTAATGTACAAACGTTTACACTCAACGCAAATCCTACAACATTTACTTTTAGTAACGGTCAAGCAGGTGCTACTTACATTTTAATAGTTAGACAAAACTCAGCAGGATCCTACACGGTTAACTGGCCATCCGGTGCAACGGGGGCTGCTTGGTCTGGTGGTTCGACTCCAACAATGACTCCAACAGCCAACAGTTATGATATTTACACATTCATTTATGATGGTTCAAAATACTTTGGATCGTATGTACAAAATTTCACATAAATGATTGTTTTCCCATTCTCGTTTAATAAATCTGTTTCTGTATCTCCTTCACCTGTGCAGGATTCTCTTTTTTTAGAGCTTGACGCAACAAACTACACTTCCGGAACTTGGAACGATGAAACAGGGAATGGAAATAATGCAACTATAAATGGAGCAACTTGGTTATCAACAAATGGAGGGATTTTCGACTTAGATGGAATCAATGACACCATTTCAATTCCCCATAATTCTTCATTATCTTTATCTACTACAGTACAAAAAACTATCCAGGTGTGGGTGAAGTTTGACAGCTTACCAGCACTGAATGCTCAATTACCTGTTTTTGGTAAACTTTCTTCAAGCTTTGGCTTTGATGGTTATTGGGGAGGATTATTTTCAAACTCTGGCGTCGTTAGATGTGTCACCAATGGAACTGCGGTACAAAGGATTTCGAATTCCAGTTTGACAATCTCCTCTAACACTTGGTACCTGTTTACGTTTATCTCACAAATCACATCAACCTCTAATACTACAAAGGTTTATATAAATACAACAGAGTACATTACAGCTTCACACGGGTCAGATAGTTATTCAGAAACAAATCCACTATATTTAGGGTGGATTGGCTCCGGAGTTGGCTCTTTATATTTAGACGGGAAAATTGGGGCTTGTTATTTCTACACCAAAGGACTAAGCGCATCCGAAATAGCTACCAATTATAATGCTACTAAAATTAAATATGGTTTATAGATTATGATAGTTTTTCCAATTTCTTTCATCAAGACATCTTCAACACTAAGTGAGGGATTAATAATTAAGCTGGACGCTAATAATACATCTAGCTATTCTGGAACAGGAACAACAGTATCAAATTTACAAAGCTCTTCTTATAATCATACTTTATCCGGAGCAACATTCACAGTGCTGAATGGTGTGAAATGTTTTGATTGCAACGGAGCATCAGCCCTAATTAGTGTTGTCCAGGGAACAGGTCCAACACTACCAAACACTGGATATACCTACGTGACTTGGGCTAGAGTGAAATCAAGCTCAGCTGATTATCGTACTTTATTTAGAACATGGCCTAATGACCACCCAATTTTGGTTGAAACCGGAAATGATAACTTAGGTTTTTGGGATAATAATGTGGCAGACTTCGAGGACTCTGGCTATGATGTAACTCAAATCGAGGAAAGCTGGGCTCAATACACAGTTGTTGGAGATTCCTCTAGCAGCATTTTTTACATCAATGGTGTACAAGTGGGAACTGTCTCATATGGGGCTAGCGGAAATACTCATTGGGCGTGGGGAGGTTTGGGAGGTCAGCCTTTCGGATATGTTGCTAATATGTACTACTATAATAGGAAGCTTACTTTATCCGAGATTATAGAACAATACAATATATTATCCCCAACTTTCTCAGATTATGTCACCTCGAATTTAGTCTTGCATTTTGATCCAAATAACCCTTCAAGTTATTTGTCGGGGGCTTCAGTAAACGATCTTTCTGGAAACTCATTGAATGGTAGTTTGAGTAATGTTACCTATACTACCCCGTCATTCAATTTCAATGGCTCATCGTCTGAAATATCTGTAGCTGATAATTCATTGCTAGAGCCATCTACAGGAGACTGGACAATTGAGGCTTGGGTGAATCATTCGGTTGTTTCTGGGAGTAGTAGGGTAATAATCGGGAAAACAAACGGTGGTAATGCTTCTGACTGGGGATATGGTTTAAGAACTTCGTCTACTGGTTCTACATTCATGGAAGTCGGAAATGGCACTACCTCGATAACATCACCTGCTTCTACACTTAGCATTAACACGTGGTATCAGGTTGTTGGTGTATTCACTAACGTTGCATCTAACTCCTTAGCTCTTTATGTAAATGCTTCCTTAATTGGCAGTAATTCACATTCATTCTCCAGTATTAAAAACACAACTGCTCCATTGTACATCGGATCGTTTAATGGAGGACAGTTTTCTCAATGGCTGAACGGGAAGGTTGGAATTGTGAGGATGTATAACAAAGCCCTATCCGCTTTAGAGATTGCACAAAATTTTCAAAATGATGCCTCTAAATATGGTTTAACGTATGATGCAATTAGGGCACAATTAACCTCCGCACAACAAGCAACATACGATGCGGCTTCTGCTGGGAGCTGGATCAAAGTAACAGTAACCCAATACAATAATATAGTTTCGAATGTTATTGGAGCAACCAAAAAAGGAAACAGCGATGTCCAGGTTGCCACTAGGGATGTTCTTACATCCGGAACTAACCCATATACATTTGGATCTGGTTCAACTCCATCATTCCAAATAAATACAGGTGAGTATGTTATTGCAATGATTACCGAAGCGTGGAACCAAAATACAGGGCAATCACAGCTCGGGTATACAACCACATTCAAGGGAACACCAATCACTAATATAGGTACAACTGCTGGTCCTTCTTCTGGCGGAACAAGAGATTATTATGTTAGAAAAGCACCAACTGACGTTGCTACTGAGACAAGGTATCCCACTTTGAGTATGACTGTAAGTCCGAATGCGGTAAATTCTTGGGCAGGATTTTCCACTTCAAATGGGGGTGCTACATGGACGACTGCTCCAAACGGTCAAGTTCCTAAAATACAAATAGTAACCACTTCTACAAAATCTTGGTAAGATCTAAACTATGTCTCGTTTGATTTTGGATATATAATCTAAATACTGAAATAGCGTGGCTTACAGAATAGTACTTAGACAAGATTTAGCTTCAAATTGGACTACAAACAATCCGGTTTTGCTTAGTGGCGAACTTGGTTTTGAAACCAACACATCCCGTATGAAACTTGGTGATGGGGTTAAAAGATGGACTGAATTACCATATTACCTTAGAGCTGCTTATTACGGTCATTTTTACGACACAACATTTCAGGGAGTAGGAACTACCGGTGAAGCTTATTACGTTAGGTGTAACACAACAAATCTTTCAAGTGGTGTTTATGTTACTGGAGCTACTGCTGGACCCAGTGGAGCAACGGGAAATTATAAGTTCTATGTAGAAAATGATGGTGTTTACGAGGTCAAGCTTTCGGGGAACATGAGATCATGTGGCAACGGGGAAAGATACATTTATGTTTGGTTGGCACAAAATGGTGTTGATGTCCCATACTCAGCTCAATATGTTGAAATGTTTGGAAACGTTTCAAACCCAGATTATTTAGATTTCAATTGGCACTACCCAGCCTCCGCTACAGGTGGAAGTTATTTCGAAATAAAATACGGTAATAACGAATGCCCACTCATGGGATTTGAGCCTGTTACGGGAGCAACTGGATCACCATACGCTTCCGTACCATCGGTCTCAGTAACAATCAGCCAAATTGGCTAATTAATTTTTGGCCAAAGTAAATTTGGTTAATTCGTTGAATTCGTCTGCTTTGAGACCTATCACCACTGTTTGTGTATCTGAATCGTTGTAGCATCCCTCCATCCAAAGATTATACAAAAGAATCCCTGTCTGATCATCGGTTTTGATGTAGAGTGTATCCTTGTCAGGTGTTGCAATAGTAAAGGGTGACATTTGAACCAGATATGGATTCTGGTAAACCCTTCTATTTTGATTTTTTGAGATTGGTTGTACCGACGAGCACGAGAAAGAAAAAACTCCAACAAGTGCTAAGATCATTAAATTTACTTTCATTTCCTTATGATTTGGATCCTATATCACAAATATAAAGGGAAAGTTTCGATTTTTATAAGCTGCAATCAGGATTTTTAAAATGTGACTCTGTTCCGGCACCAGCACCTGTGTTGTACCTTGTCTTCCACCATTTAGCTTGTCCTGCTAAATCGTAAGGTATTCCGTTGTATACTACTGTAATCACCCCAGTTTTCTGGTTGTAATTGTAATCCCTAAGCTTCACCTCAATGTACATCCTACACGCAATTGCATTATAAAGTGGCTTAGCTAAGCTTGAATACGGAACCTGAGACCAATCTAATCCAATAGCTGTTTTAACCTTTGTACGGAGCTTATTTAAGTTCTTTTGTATCTCAGCATTGCCATCGATAGGAACTCCTTGATATCCTATTGTTTTTAGTGAGGAAGCTTTGTCTAATTGGAATATTCCTTTTGTTGCTCCGGGTCTGGAATAAGTAGAAGGATTGGTTCCGTAGCAGCTTTCAGCAGCAGCTAATCTTATAAGAAAGGTTTTCATGTTCTTTCCGTCACCAAAAATGTCGCAGACTACCCCTGCTATCTTTTCAACAAATTGTTTGGAAAGATCTCCGCCTAAATACCTGGTGTGTTTCTTTTTTTCTGCTGCCGATTCTGGATTAGCTCTCATTGCAGCCCATTCCAATGAATCCACACCAACTTTCATTCGAATGCTATTGACCCTATCTTCGAAAAGTCGCTCTGCTGAAAATTCTTCAAAAATCTTAATATTCTTCATCTATAAAACTATACTCTGTGTATTCTCGTTTCAACCTCATGCTCCATCCTTTTCTTGAAGAGAGAATTAACTATCTTATTGCTTTTCTGACATCTTGTTACTTGGAAAGCTCCAAGTCCGAGAGTGATAAGAGCCCATGCAGTTGGAAAAACAACTAAGCAACAGGACCAAAGTAAAAATCCGATAATTCTAGGTATAAGTTCAAGAGTTAAGTATTTCATTAGACTTCTTTTTATTTAGAAAGTCCAAAGCTGCTTGTCCCATCCATTGCATTGGATCTACGTAGTCCGGATCTTTCTTAAATGTTCTCTGAGCCTGAGCTGGCTCTGGAGAACCGTGTGATGCCACATTTAATCTCTCAAGTTTATCCGAAATTGCCTTTAAATACTCTGAATTGTGATACATGTTTTTGATATTGTCTATATATCAAAAACCAGAAGATGATTTTACAAGTTCGATCACATCGTCCAGTCTTTTCCAGATAACCATGTCTGGTTCTTCTTCAGACTGAATTGCAAAAAGCATTTCGTCCTCTTCTGATCTAGCAACAGCCAAAGTTCCTAGACCTTCACAAATAATTGGATAAACTTGGTTTTTTTCTAGCTTATTGAAAATCTCTTCGTAGTCAAAGTCGTGCCAATCGAAATTGAAAGCTTCCTGATATTGTTTGCTAAATTCTGCCATAATTAATTAGATAGAGGAGCTTTAATTGCTGGATGAGATTTGTAATTTACTAATGAGAAATCCGCTGGCTCTAAGTGAGTGATCAAAGAAATATCTTCAGACAGGGATTCATAGAACTCCGGGGTCTTCAGATGGTTTAGACCAGGTAACTGATGCGGTTGTCTAGTATGCTTAGGTGTAGAGTCCTTTGCGATTTCTTCTACGATGTATAAATTTTCCATCTCAACATCAGTGTTTCTCATAACCCACTGTACCTGTTCTTCCCAAGTCATTTCTCTGCCGATTTGTTCTTTGGCTTGCTCGATGTGATTTGAATATAAGTGAACATCACCCAAGTTACCAATCAACTCATCTGGAATCATGTTAACCGACTTAGCAATGATTTCGAGTAATAGCCCATAAGAAGCAATGTTAAATGGTAAACCTAAGAATGTATCTACTGAACGTTGATTCCACATTAAAGAGATTGCTCGGGTTGGCACCTTTCTTTCATTTAAGAAATTTTCACATGCGTCATTTTCCCCAGGCCATCCTTCAGAATTTACTGAAACTTTATCTCTAAAATAAATGATCCTCTCTTCCAAACTCAACTCTCTTGTATAAACTTGAAATCCATAATGACATGGCGGTAGAACCATTTGGTCTAATTCACCTACATTCCATGCATTTACCATCAATCGTCTTGAATCAGGATTTGTTTTAAGGTCGTTGATTAGGTTTTGGATTTGGTCTATGTATGTAATACTTTCAGTATCTTCCCATTCAATACCCCACCTTCTCCATTGCTTACCATACACAGGACCGAGTTCACCCCATTGTTTAGCGAACTCATCATCGGTCTTAATCATGTTAATGAATTGTTCCTGATTCCAAATTAAATCGGGGTCACCTTCACTCGTATTCATAAAGTTTTTGAATGCATCACCATCCCAGATGTGACAATTATTATCAACAAGAAACTTAATGTTTGTATCACCACGAAGGAACCATAACAACTCGGTCACCATAGTTTTCCAAGCCATCTTCTTGGTGGTAAGCAAAGGAAACCCTTCGCTCATTTTGTGTCTTATCTGCTTGCCGAACACCGAAATAGTACCGGTACCTGTTCTATCACCTTTTCGTACTCCGTTTTCTAAAATGTCTTTTAGTAATTCTTGGTATTTAATATCCAGACTATTCATTTTTAATTTTTTGTTGTATCGTGTTGGTTCTCTTTTTCTATCGTGACTGGAATATTTTGAATCGGTTCCTCACAATGTTTTTTAGTACATTTTTGAAAAACGACTTTTTCTAGATATACAGTATCTGGAGTTTTCTTATCCTCATTCTCAGAAACGATAGAACCTTCTATTTTCAATTTTTGGTTTTCAGAAGCGTCCGGTTTGTCGAAGAAATAACTTGAAATTGCACCAATTATAAACAGCAACAAGATGACACCCACCGAGGTAAAGAAAGCCATTCCATAGGCAAATGTTTTTCTAAACGGACTATTAAATTTTTTCTTCGATGTCATGTAGAATGTTTTTAAGAGAATGCTTAATGTTTGACCTTATTTCGGACTCAAATTGATTCCTTCTTTTTTCAATCTCCTGATTGTAAAAGTCAATTAGCTTTCCCCAAGATTTATCGCCCAGTGTTATGCTGTAGCTATAAATGTGATTGATAACCTGGACGTTGTACTTTTCCATAATCACGTAAATGCCCATTTTTTCATTCTTGATAAACCTTTTATCTGTGAGCGGGGTCATAAGCAGGATGCTGTCTTCCATTTTGATAAGCTTCTTGCAGATGCTGATACATTCCATTTCGTGAGCTGATCTTTCCTGAGTGAATTCAGGATTAGCCATACGATAAGCAGAAATGTAAAAACGTTGCACTGATCTTCTGAAGTTGTGCATCGCTGACCCAATTAGGCTATCGATTTTTTTAGTAGGTGCATTCATGGTCGTTTAAATTTAGATCCAAGATTAGGAAAAGGTTTCGATGAAAAAAAATGAGTTAAGCATTTGTTACTGAAATACTTTTATTCTTGCATCCACCTCCTTTAACTCAGACCAAGTTCCAAGATAAGTAATTGCTCTTACTTTCCTGTTGTCAATCCAAACATACTCCTGTCCATCCTTTATACGGGGTTTGTCCATAACTAGTCCGTGGTACTTGAATCCGTGTTCTTTGAGCCATTTTTCAGTAACTTCCCTGTCCTTCGATTCTCTGGCAGTAAAAAAAGTAATTACGTTGCCTTCTTCATACCATTTGTTGATAATTTCGAGAGCCCCGGGGAAACACTTGGCGGTAGGATATAAATGGGATTCTTCGTTTTTTATATCGTCACAGATAGTCCCATCAATGTCGATCAGGAAAACTTTTTTCGATTCCTGCTCATTCGATATAATCCTTGCAACCTCAAGATGATGTATTTTCCTGCCATCCTCTGTAAAGCAATTGGGCTCTACTGTGAATTCAACTAGATCGCCATCGCAGAGATTGTAGCTTCCACTTACAATCTTTTTAATACAAAGATCGGAAACCTTGTATGGTTTTTCTGCATCGATGTACCATCCTTCTACGCTATTCGGCATTTCCGGATCAACAAGCTGATATCTTAATTTTCCTTTCATCATTTTCTGAACCAACTAATCATTCCGTCCCAAAGGGCATCCCCGTGTCCTATCCTCCCGAAATCCTTCCATTCTAAACTTCTTTCGAGGGATTCCTTGATCTCTTGCTTCTCATATTCGCTCAAACCAATCTGAACCGGATTGGATCTCTCTAGATAGAGTTCCCACCATTTGTCTTCAGGTAAATCTGCTGAGTATTCTGGAACTATTGATATTTCTCCTGGTCTAGCAGCGATAGAAATTGTTGCAGGTAATCCGTAGTACCATATTTTTCTTCCTTCTTCTTCCTCCTGGTTTAGAAAATTAAATGGATGCTCAATTAGTTGCACAAGGAGAGAATTTGCTTTTGGTAAAGCGTGCTCAGGGTTTCTGGAGAAAAATTCATAAACATCCTTCCCATTTGCTCTCAAGGTACATCTTCCGCCGCTTCTTATATCTGCGTCATCCCATTTGTATTTGATGGAGTTTGTTTGCTTGTAATTAATCTCCCAACAAATTCTGTTAACCCCTATATCAACATATGGGATTAATCTTTCGTTGTATTCTAGCCACCATGTTGTTGGGGTTCCATTCCATTTACCATTCTCATGCTCGTAGCCTGGGATATCCCAAACATTGTGTAACTCGTCGTTGATCGAGATTTGGAATGCAACTCTTTTTTTCGAATCTATGCAGGGCCCTCCTTTAAGTTTTTTAATTTCTAAGATCTTATCAACCTGTTCTAAATTTAATTCCAAATTCATTTTTTTCTAAATTTAATTATTACTCTTTATCTTCGAGACCAGATCTCCTGGCCAATCTAAGTGCAAGCCCAATGATACATCCACCAAAAAATTTTCCAATAAGTCCATCAAAACTCAGAACCGTCCATAAACCTATCGATGCAATCAATACTGAGTGCCCATACGTGCTAATTTTTATCATCTAAAGAGTTTTGAAAAAATCTTGTACTTAGCGGTTTCAAATCTAGTTAGTCCAACCCAAATTCTCTTTTCTTCCAGTTCTATAAAACCATTCCAAAGTGGGTGACGTAGATATAGGAAGTCCCAATGATCAACAACGAATTTTTTCACGTTTGTTTTGTTGGGAAGCCTAAATTCAAAAGATAATAAGCAGTACAAATGATAGTCCACTAATAGAGATCCCACGTTGAAGCCCCAGGTAGAGTCTCCATCGTGAAGGTAAATATTAAAAAGCTGGAATTTTACGTTCCATCTTCTAGTTGACCAGGAAATTTTTTCTAGAATTTTTTGGATTCCCATACAGATTTAAATATAATCATGTATTTTAATCCAAACGGTTAAGAATGTTTCGGCGTTTATGCCATTGATTTGATATCTTCGATGTCAAATTTAGAAGCGTAAGCAAGAGCTTTTCTGTATTCAGGACCTCCATATGTGTCTTTACCCCATCCAGCATTGGCATTCACTGCTGCACCCAAGGCTTTTTCAAAGGTATCGAAATCGTTGGGGTCGTCATTTCCAAATTTTCTTTTGGATGCTTTGTTTGTTAGTCCATTTAAAAAATAGAGGGCATTGACTTCAGCTGCGATATCGATATCATTTAATCTGTCCGGATTTGAAACTATATCGACATTTACTCCATTTTCCCTAAGAAGGGTATTAAATTTTTTATAGTTTCCTTTAAAAGTTAATTGATTAAGACCGCGACCTCTGTACTTGGATCCATCCCCAGCTCGATTGTTTCCGTATCTTCCACCATACACTTTGTCCCAAAACGCATTTTCATTCCTTTTGAGTTCTGTTAACTCCTCATCACTCAGAGAAGAAACTCTTTTACCAAAAATCTGTCTTATTCTTTCATTTGGTGTATTTGCGTATGAAACCTCATTTTGTGGAATAAAACCAGATTCTTTTCCAATCACTGAGAGGATTGCTTTTTGTACTAGAGGATTAACTATTCCATATTTGTTCAGTGCAGCTACAACAATTTCAGCATTCTTCCTTTGGGTTCCTTGGAGATCCTCTACTTTCACATTTCCTTGAACTGGAGAAATCTTAGTTCTAAGCCTTGCAGCAATATCCTGCTCACTCGGTTCTTCAAATTTCTGTCCAGGAGTATATTCTTCCTGTCCACTTTTGATTCCCTTGAGTAAAAGGTTCAAGATATCTGTACCGATACCACCTTTTTGTGCAACTTGTTTCTTTTGTGTTTCAATAAACTTAAGAAAATCTGTAATGTTGGTTTCGAACAAGGATGTCCCGTCTAAATTGTTAAATCTTGCCATGGCTTATATATCTTCTTACCAACACTCTATCTTTGGATAATAACTATCCGAATCGATATAAGGAAAAAGAAAGGAGTGCTCTCTCACCCTTATCTCCATATTTCTTACTTTTTGGTGGTGATCAGAAACACTAACAAATTCTCTGGCTAACATCGGCCACACAGTGTAATTGATTATTGATGTTAGAGGGGATGTCAAAAAATGGTCGATATCATCTAAACCAGTATCTCTAATTCCAAGATCGAACTGAATTTTTTTAAGAGCTGTTCCTCTGTACAAGACAAAATTTGCCGTGCTTGCAGTCCCTTCGGGTTTTGCTAAGTTGTCTGAGATAATATTAATAGAGGAAAAGAAATAATGATTACCAATCAATACATCCCAATCATCGGGTAGATCCCGGAAAGCAAGATATAATTTGTCATACCAACCCTGGGCTAATTCACAATCATCTTCTAGAACTAAAACGCACTCGTTTTCAGATAGATCTGACAAACATCCCATGTGTGAGAGAAATATTGCTTTTCTTACATCCGGGTTTTTTATTGCTTCGAATCTTTCAGTTTGTAATCTGTTAAAGAGATCTGGGTTTTTACTTTTGAATTTTTCCCACCTATCAGACCTTTCGCTAAGATTGATAACTAAAGCTTTTTGTGGGAATTGACAAGTATTTGTCCCAATTTTTTCCTTGAACTCTTCTTTTGAATCAAGGATCTTTTTAAGATCCTCCTCTTTGTTCTTATTTGAGATAAAAGAAAAATGACCCTGTGCGATGCCAGAGCCAAGTGGATTATTCATAGTCGTTCCATTCCGGATCTTCCCAATCTCCAAATTCTTCACCCTCGTAAGAATCTCCCTCTTCGAAGGTCAAATCCCATTCGAATCCATTCTTAACCCAAACTTTGGTTGAATGTGGAATTTCGATGTTCATTTCTACTCTGGATCCATCTATAAAACCTCCTACTATTTCTTCCAGAATTATAATCATTTCTATGAAGTCGTCATCGTTTATGACAATCCCCTGATCTCCTTCTACATAGATCTCAAGTTTTTCATTGTCCATGAGATTCATCCCTTCCAGAATAATATCTTTGAATTTAGTATCTTCGATCTTTGCTGAGACTTTTCTTTCTACCCCAGTTACCATTGGAGGGGTAAAACTATTTAGGCTAACTAAGTCTAAATGATAGGTGCAAGTTTCTACCATTTTGGATTTATTATTTTTTGACACTATATAACTTGTTTAAATTAGAGAATTTGGACTATTAAATCGTGAGCAAAAAGTTTTTCTGTGATGCACACAAAGACCATTTTTTTCAATAGCATCCATGTGATCCTTAGTTCCGTATCCAACATTAGAATCCCATTTGTATGCAGGGAACTCTTTCGAGAGTTCTTTCATTATTTTATCCCGGGTAACTTTTGCTACTATCGAAGCAGCAGAGATTGATTGAACCTTTCCATCCCCCTTGATTATACATTCGAAGGGAATGCCATTGTGTCCAGGAAACTTATCTCCATCTATCAATAATTTTGAAGGAACAACAGACAAACCGTTTATTGCTTTTTTCATGGAAACAAAAGTTGCTTGCAAAATATTGATTCGATCTATTTCGTCTGGCTCTGAAATGCCGATTGAGACAGATATTGCATTATCATAAATTACTTTAAATGCTTCATCTCTTTTCTTTTCACTCATCTTTTTACTATCTCTCATAAGAGGATGTGAAAATCCCTCAGGAAAAATTACTGCTGCTGATACAACAGGACCAGCTAAACAACCTCTTCCTACCTCATCTATTCCAGCTATCATTTATTTTTTTGGTTTTTCTTGACCTCTCGTAGGGATTCTTCGTATAGATTATTAAGATCTATCCACCTGTTGCCTTCTTGTTTCAATCTTTGGTGTTTTTCAGAAGCGGTCTTCATTACTTCCTCGTTGATTCCGAGTTTCCATGCTTCCATCAAAATTTCCTCGAGATAGCTCATTTGTGTTAATCGATATTTTAAACGTTGGCCATCAAAGTTGCTTTGATACCAGTTTTCGGGTGAACAACATAAGCGTGTAATGCTCGTGTAGAACCTTCGTACCCGTGATTGTGATGCCATCTGTCCGATCCGGAAAGACTTGGCATTTGGAAAACTTTTACTCCTTTGAAATCTTTAACCATTTCGTGGTGAAGATGTCCAGTGAAGAAAGCTCTGTGTTTTGTTTTAGACCATAACTCAGAGGATTCGTTCGCCATTAGATATGGAAGATCACTTAATTTAGTACCGTCACCGTGGGTGAATCCCATTAATGTTTGTCCGTAGCTGAAATATTGTCTGAACTTATGGCATTTGATAACATTAACGTCGGAGCTTTCTCTATAATAAGCCCCAAGGTATTGAAGTAAAACGTGTGAAAGTTTGAAGTCGTGATTTCCTGCGGTGAGGAGAATTTCCACATCTGCTACTTGTCTTAGCATATCTATAAATTCAACCATCAATTGTTGTCCTTCTACCATGATCTGAATAAAAGTACCGTCGCAATCCTGCGGTGTTCCTTTAGTAGTAGTTCCAGATAGGGTATCAATGTGAAAGAAATCAGATCCAACAGGGACGATAATTTTGTCTATATTGTACTTTATAATGTCCGGAATCAATTCCTTTGTCTTCTGAAGTAAAAGCTCTCTAGCGATCGCCCTATTGTATTCTTCTCTCACCTCTCCAGACCAAGCATACTTCCCATAATGCAAATCAAATGGTGAAATTACAACGGCATGTTTATCTCCCTCTGGTAATTCAAGCTTAGGAACCTCATAATCGCAAAAAACCCCTTTGAGTTTTTCTGCAAGGGGATCTAGCGTCAAACCTTTGAATGCCCACCAGTTATTAGCAGCATCTTTGATTAGTTTTTCTTCCTGCCGAGTATATTTTTGAAAGAATGAGAATTTTCTTTTTTGTAATGCGTCCTGGACCATCTCATCCTCTTCTCTCATGAACAGCTCCTCATCGGTAAATGGCTCCGAATCGTGTGTCCATCCCATGATTGTTTTAAGAGCGGTAAAGATGTTTCTTGGAATCTCGAAATTTCTACAGATCTCGTTAATTGATTCCGGGGATCCATCCAAATTTGAATATCTGGACTTCATGTCCCTAACAATTGTTCCTGTGAAAGTGTATGGCTTGTTTTTTATATAAACTACATAGACATCTTTTGCTTCGTCGTAATAGTAAGCTGTGTCGTGTTTATATTTTTTGAAAGCTGATTTAGCCAGACCGATCTCCTCTTGCTCTTCCTGGGAAATTTGCTCAGGAGAAATCTTCTCCTCTTCTTGGAACTTCTTTTGAATTTCACTTTCTAGCTCATTATAATCACTTAGAGGATCTGGAGAACTTAAATGGATTGAGATAGCTCTTCTAAAACTATCAATTTGGGAATTTCCTAGATCTATTGAATAATCTTGGACTAACTTACGAGCTATTTCCGAATGAGGTGCTCCTGCCCTACCGAGCTCGTTAATCTCTTGCTCGTACTTTTTAACTAATTCCCTGAAGGATATTTTACTCATGCTTTTTCTTTTTTTAACCCTTGACCTAAGGTCTAAAGTTTTCTAATATACTGTTTTATTAGAAAAATATTTCGGGCCAAATCGGAATTTATATAACTTTTTTTACAGGGAAAAAACAAAAAAGCGGACCCAAATAATTTTAAGTCCGCTTTTTCTAATTTTTAGTTTTTCTTAGAGATCACACCGACTATCTCCATGAGACCAATCTCCTTCTCAAGTTTGCTAAAATAATCCGTGATGTACTTGCATTTCTCGTATTCCTCGGTCGATTCATAATAATCAATCAAAGAATCCTTGATCGCATTTCTCTTCTCTATTAATCTTGGATGCATGATAGCTTTTGTACCCATCGTCTCCATACGATGTATAGCATTTTCATAGATATCACGCTCTAGTCTTTTTGGTGCTTCTTCCAATTCCATTATTTATAATTTGTTACTCTTCCTTTTTGGTTTTTAGTATTTCGAAGAGATCGTGGCATTTTTCATATTCTTCAAACTCTTCCAATATCGACAAACATTCTTTGGATTTTTCTAATTGTTTACTTTTCAATCCGAATTTCACCACATTAGAATAAATTCCGAGTGCCCAATTGAGTTCATCTATAGTTCGAAGAGTTTTCATTTGTTACCATTCAAACTATATATTTTCCCTATGACAGAAAAGAAAAGGAGTTTAACGGTTTCTGAAATGGAATACCTGCTCTGTTTGGTGAGTTATATTCAACTAAAAGCATTCTCTCTCCATCTTGGTTTCCGTATACATTTAACACCTTCACTGTTTGATTTGTGGCATTCTCTCTTAGAATGTCACCCTTGCTCACACTTAACCCATTTAAGATTGCGGAGCTAACTAAGAAATATTCTTTTCCCATTGTTCGAATTCATTAATTAAAGATTTAACCTCTGCACATGTTTCGTATCTTTCCTGTTCTTCCGACCACAATAAATAATTTTTTAAAAAAATGCCATAGTCATCCTTCTTAATAATCAAAGAATACTCGTCCTCGTCTTGTAGACCATTTTCGGAAAGATGAAAAATAATTGCGAATAAGTGTCTTTTCTTTACCGCTTTACTTATCTTCTCGTAGATAATCTCCCAAAAAGCATCCTTTTCTTCGTGTGACATCTCGTCACCAAAAACTATTTTGTAGTCGTTTTGATCCATCCGGAAATTTATTTTCCCTGTGGGTTCATACTATGTGTACTCACCTCTTGTAATATATCGCCTATAAATGAGGTTATCAAATATGGATCTGCGTTTGATCCAGGTCTTCTGTCTTCTAGGTATCCAATCCAATCTTTGGCAGTGGTGATAGGAACCCTGATAGATGCTCCTCTATCGCTTACTCCCCATGAAAATTTATCAATACTTTGGGTTTCGTGATTTCCAGTTAGTCTTTGGTCGTTGTCTGAACCGTAAATTGAAATTGCCTCTTCGTGCTTTTCTCCGAACATCTCAAAGATATTCTCGAACAATTCCTTGCCTCCAAGTTCTCTCATAGGACCGTTAGAGAAATTTACGTGCATACCAGAACCATTCCAATCTTCCTCCTTACCCATTGGTTTAGGGTGGTAGTCAACTTTCACTCTGTATTTTTCAGCAATTCTATTTAAAATGAATCTAGATACCCAAAGATCATCACCAGCATTTTTGTTTCCCTTTGCAAATACCTGGTACTCCCATTGTCCAAGCATTACCTCTGCATTTGTTCCTGTGATGTTGATACCGCAAGATAGGCAAGCATCCATATGCTCTTCTGTAATTTCTCTACCTGCACTGTATGGGTGACCAACTGAGCAATAGTATTTTCCCTGTGCCTCTGGTGGATTAAAATTTTCGAACCCTAAAGGACTATTCTGATTTTTATTAAACCATCTAAGGACATATTCTTGTTCGAAACCAAACCAGTTGTCAGTATTGTCTTGCTTAATCTTAGCTCGAGTGTTTGTTGAATGTGGGGTTCCGTCTGGGTTCATCACCTCACACATTACTAAATAAGAAAAACCTCCCCTGAGTGGATCTGAATAAAGTTTTACTGGCTTAAGAATGCAATCTGAACTTTGACCCTCTGCCTGTTGTGTGGAGCTTCCGTCGAAAGACCATTCTGGAATATCTTGTAATTTTGGAAATACGAGTGCCAGCCCATTTTCAATAGACGTTTGATCGAAATCTAATACTTTAACTTTCGATCTAAGATTTGGTTCTGGCTGATATCCGTCTAACCAAATATACTCAAGTTTAATTTTCATAAAATAATTCTTAATTTTTCATCTCTTATATAACAGGGAGACGAAAAATTTTCGGTCTATTTTAGAAAAAAATTAAGTTCTATTTTGACTGAATCCCCTTTGCTTTGTTGGAGAAGTCTTCGTATTGGATGATTTTGCCTACCGTCCCCCTTTCTAAGCCAAGGGATCCTTTTTCTGAACCGAAGGTTCTTTCGTCAAACCACTTTACAAAGTTGTCGACGGTTTTAAATTTTTCTTTAGGTGCTACTGGAGTTATCATAGTTAAATTTTCTTTATTTATCTATGAAAAACATCTTAGCGAAAAGTCCAACTAGTGCTGAGAATATAATCCAAAGAGTTTTGGTAACAGTTCCCTTCCATTTAACAAGTTCAGCATGTTCAAGTAAAAGATCCTTGTATTCTTTTTCGTGCTCCTTATCGTTCTCTTTTTGTTCTTGAATGAATTTGGTCGTCTCGTTGACTCTTACAATCACACCGTTATCTGGATCTAATAATTTTTTTTTGAGATCGGAGAGGTCTTTTTTCATGTCTGCTTGGGACTGCTTCAATTCCTCGACGCTCATCTGAATTATCTTCAGATCCCCACTAGGTAAATTTTTTTTCATGGACGACAATTCATCCAGAATCTCCTTCATCAAAGTTGTTACTTCGCTTTTACTTTCTGACATATCCTTACTTTGGTTTGTTCCCCAACCACCCAAGGTAAAGTTAACCTATATATCAGATTACAAGCTTAATGAGACAGACAAAATAAAGTTACTACTTTATTTTACTAGAGGTTTCAAGTCAACAATAGAATTTTCTACCAGGATAAAAGAATCCACAGAATCCTCGGGGGTATCAATTACGAAAAAACCGTAGCCGTTTTGTTTTCTAATGCTATGGTCAAGAATTATAGATCCGTGATATTGGATTAAAACACAAACCTCAAGATGTGCTTGCGGATTTTTAGTTTTGATCGAGATCTTCAACTTCTTTGAGAATTTCTTTGGTTACATCATCTATGCTAACTACCCAAAACTTATTTTCATTGACGAGATGCAGGATCACTTCCTCAGAATTCATGGATCCTATTAATTTTGCTTGATCTCCTTCGAAATGAAATTCTGATCCTAAGTGATGAGGCTCTAATTTAGATCTTCTTATCCACTTACTCTGGTTTCTCGTAAAGAGTTTTCCGTAGTAGTCCGCCATACTCTTAGTAGGCTCTTTTATTTCTCTTTTTTTCTTAGTCCCTGAGTTTTTCATAGCCTCGATTCAAAATATCCTTTGTCTTTTAGAAAGTCTAAATGTTGTATGATTTTTTCTAGTTCTTGTTCCCTCTTCTCTCCGTGCAAAACCTTAATTTGTTTTTTGTTGGGAGGAATTTTTAAAAAATCAGAAATAAATGTGTCTTGGGAAACCTGGATCTCATAGAATTTCCTGACTGATTCAAATCCCTCGTCGAGGTTTATGTAAGACATTGGTAACCCTTGCCCTTCATGTTTCCAAATCAGAACATTCAGCAACGTTTCCTCCTGGAAAGGACAATAATAGTAAACGTCTACAACTTTCCAGAGCACATTCAAGAACTCCTCGAAAGTGCTTAAAAATTCCAAACAAGATTTGTTTGCTAAAAATAGATTTCCGGTTCTGTACTCTCCCCTTTTTTCTAAACCTACCTGCAAGAATTTCATCAAAGGCCACTCTAAGGTTTTAGTTAAATCCTTTTCTGGCCAACATCCTTCAAAAGGGTTTCCTCTCTCTTTTCCATCCTCGTCAGGAACAATTACAAATTCGTGCGGACCTTTTGTTACTAATGGAATGTTATTAATTAAATGACTATGATCAAAAATTTCATCAATGTTTGGGCAAGCAACTGAATCACAATCTATAAAACAAACCTCATCGTAACCCATGCGTAATGCCATGATGGCTGCTGAGGGCTTCCTAGAAGTTATTTGAAAAATCCTTGGATTTTTCCTGTTCACATAATAATTGCCATGTGAACCTGACTCGAATTGGATTCCATCCTGGAAAATGTCATAATCTATTCTGTGAAAATTAACTCCATCTGGTATTTCGAGACCATTTTCCTTAGGGTGGTAGTTTATACAGAAGATATGAATATCATAGACAGAATATTTTCTTAGACTCTTCACAAGCCAAAGAACTAGATAATGGTAATTTTCTGTTACTATAGAAACATAGGACCTTTTCATTCTTAGAAACTATAAAGGGCAATCTCATTCTTAAGATTATCAAATGCCCGAACAATAATTCTTTCCGAATTCGGGTTGTCTCCGATCTGAACCCAGTAGTGAGTCCTAGTATTGAAATCAGTAAACTCCCAGGATGAAGTTTGATTATTTCCTATATTCACCACGAGAGAAAAATAGCTAAGATCTTTCAGAGGCTTAAACCATATCTTATTTCCATCTAATCTCCAGCCTCCGATTTTTCCTCCAACGAAATCTTGTAGGAGATTTAGAATTTCTATCCTTTCGTTTTTTTGATAACTAGTAACATGAACGATAAAATCTCCAGGGGACCAAAGATTTTTATTCATGTGAGGGAATGCATCTATTACATATGGATTTTTAGAAGGCCAAAATCTGTTAAGCTTTTTTTCTTCTACCCATTTTATTTTACCCCTCCATTCAACTTTTTTGGAGCTAATTCGAAGTTGTCTCATTTCATGGTCAAATTCGTTTATGCTCATACCCTCTGGCCAATCAGGAGCATTCCAGATTTCTTCTAGTAGCTGAATAGATTCAGTAGTGTTTTTAATCAACATCTGGGAAGACATTAGATTATTTTTTCTGTACTTTGTACTGACCGGAAAATCAGGAGCACCTCCTCCTTCCGGAACTATCAGCAAAAACCTATCATCAATAAATTGATCGAGAGAAATCGAGAGGTTCATGATTAGACAATCACAGTCTACAAAAAATGCCCAGTCATAGTGTTGCTCTGTTAGGATTTTTTTGAGAAGTTTGATTTTTCCCCATTGAGCATGTCTTCCCTCAAGAAATTCTGGATCTATCCTATGTGCAATTAAATCATAGGAGTGGATGTCGCAGTATTTACTAAAGTTAGCAAAGATGGTCGTTTCAGCCATCCTGCTGTAGTTATCATCAAACATTGACACTACTGCTATTCTAGGCATGTCTAAACGTTCTTTTGTCTTAGTATACCTCTTTCCCCAGCAAAGCAATGTAATGACACTATATGCATTGCAAAATATCCAGGAATCACATCCTTCCAAGTATCCGGATTTCTTTCCTTCATTTTTTCAATGATCCAGTATAATTTTCTACATGCTAGATAAATGTCGTCTCTGAAATGTCTGAGGATATCGCAGGATCTTATAAAATATGAAATGTGTAAGTAATCTCCTCGCCGCATAAAGTGGTATCCAATCGTGCATGGAACCCTTTCTTTGTGATGAGATCCGGTATCCTCCGGAAACCAAATTGGAAGAAAGGCTTGTCTTGTAAAGGGTTCTCTTTCGAGCAAATCCAGCAAGTCATTCAAATCTCCGTACCGGAATCTAATTCCCTCCAAGTGAGGAGTCCATATTCTTTCGGGGTAGGTGTGTGAAAACTTTTCTTCCTTCTTGAACTGCTGGTTTTTCTTTTGATTAAAAGGCCACCATTCATTCGATGGTGGTGGGTTCAAAGGAAGTCCACCAACTCTTTCTTCGAAGTGATCGTCAGCCCATGGAAGATTTGGTCTAACCTCCTCTTTCAATTCATCCATTGTTTGTGGAATGAACATCTGGAAAGAATGATTCATAACCTCCCACATGTTATCAGGAGAATCTATTCCCTGCCATTTTTCGGTTTTGACCATATATCCTTGATCCTTCAGTCTTTCTTTAGACCAAGAGATAGCTTCAGAAGGTTTGAAAAAAGTTTTCATTAATTGTTTTTTGTATTTCTTCTACTTTTTAGATCCCTAAAGTTTCTCATATTTCGAAGATATTTTCTATTTGACGCTCCACTAGTTTAGTATTTTCGTCCTTCACATAGATGTCAGAAACTATATGCCTTTCTTGGAATCTAAAACCTTTAGATTGAAGGTAAGAATTTACTAAAGCTCTCTCGGTTTCTTTTTGTTCTATACAAATCAGCTGGGTGTTTCTATCTCCTAACGAAAATCCTTTTAAAACATCCATAACCCTGGTCGTGTTTTTAATTAGAAGGATCTTGATATCAGTTACGTTGATGTTCTTAAAAACTTCATCCAAACTAGGCCCATTAGGACTCAAACAATCAACATTCAAACAAAGTCTCCTTTCTATCATAAGATTCTCATACAATATGGGATCTGGTTGAATGCAAAAGACCTTCCAGCAACTCATTTCATAGTCATACAAGCTATTACCATGAAAAACATCTACGCTGGCACCAAATTCTATAGCAGAGGATCTTTCGCTATGTGGAGGGAAAATCTCGCCCAACCTTTTTACAATTTCCATATTAAAAAAAACAGGTTTACTCTTATAGAATAAACCTGCTTAAAGTTTTCTTAATAAACGGTTATTTACACGCGGGAATCAAATAGTCGTTATATGTTTTCTTTTGTGGTTTTTCATTAGGAAAATAGTAGCATTGGTAGGGTTTCCCGTTCAAAAAAATCTTCTTTGTAAATCCAGATGGAATAGTAGCACCACTCGGCATCTTTTGTGGCTTGTCGAAATGAACGGTGATTGTAACCGTAACTTCTCCCTTTTTGGCTAATTCTCTTTCATATTCCTCTAGTAACCTCCAGTGAACCCTATTTAAATCCTGATGCTGCAATGCACAATTCAAATACGAAAATGTTTGTCTTAGCATCGTCGTCGTACAATTGAAATCTGCTGCTGGAGCCATGTGTCCTTTATCCCAAACGTTTGCTGCATAATCAGCATTGTCTGATGTGTGGATTGAATCATTGGTATAAAAATCCATGCCCTTCCTGGAAGCAGTTCCGTTTGGACATTGAACTTTATATTTGATTTCCAAAGGTTGCTCCAGTACTTCTGAATATTTTACTTGGTAAATTCCAGCGTCGACATAGACTTCTTTTCTTAGCTGTCCAAAAAGGACTAACGGAAAAAGGAGTAATAAGAAAAATAGTTTCTTCATTTAATTTTTTTGCCTTATATATTTCCAGACACTGATAATTGTTGTGTGGAAATGGCAGATTTAAAATTAAATGACTTTGATCATGTATTTTCCTTCTATCCAAGACATTTCCATTTCCGCTTTTTCTCTTGGAATATTCATTTCTGACATTACAGTATTAACTCCAAATTCTACCCATTCTTGATAGTCTTTTTTGTTGAGAGGCGTTGTCACGTTCCAAAATGGGTCTCTAGAAATTTTCTCTTCAGAAACGTTGGCGTAAAGAGCGTGTCTTTTCTTAAGCAATGAAATGATTCTTTCTTCGGAAGTCATTGTAATTATAATTAGAAAGTTTTGATTAGTCTTTTTGCGCTTGCATAGTTTGTTGCCAAAGGAACATTGTGAAAGTCACATATCCTTAACAGCATTTGTATGTCGGGTTCGTGCGGATGTTTCCCCAAAGGATCTCGAAAAAAGATCACCAGATCTATTTCTTTCTGACTGGTCATCGCTGCAATTTGAGCATCACCTCCGTGTGGTCCAGAAAGTAATTTAGTTACCTTAAGACCTGCATTCTCTACATGAGTCCCTGTTGTACCAGTTGCTAATAGTTCAACATCGTCTCTTTTGAAGAAATCAAGATTGTGCATAATGAAAGAAACCATTGCGGCTTTCTTTCCGTCATGTGCTATAATTGCTATTTTCATTTTGGCTGAGTATCACCTTTCCAAACCCTATAAGAATCTGAATCGAAATGTTGGGTAGAAACCTCAAAAACAACCCCATCTGTTAGTGCTTCAAGTTGATGTGGTTGTCCTGGAAACTGTCTTACTGTGTCACCTGGATATAAATACTGTTCATGGACCTCTGCAGTTTCAGTATCGATCCACCTATAAATAAAAGATCCCTCGTCTACAAACCAGGTTTCATCTTTTATCATGTGATAGTGCATGGAAAACTTAAGCCCTTTCTTGAATACTAGGAGCTTTCCACAATAGAGTTCATTGTTCGTAATTATCACCTCGTGACCCCAACCTTTTGGAATATTACAAGATGGGCACTCCAAAATATTCTTTACTTCTGGTTTTTGCATTGGATTATTTTTTTACCAATTGATCTAACATTTCCTGATATCTTGGAAGTATTCTAACGCAGGCTTCTTCGTAATCCATAAACTTAGCGTCGTTGATTTCTTCAATCTGTAGCATGGTTTGTGGAATTATATCGGTTTTAACACCAATCTCTTCCAATGCATCTATGTGACATTCAAATATGGACACCTCTTTAAAAACTTGCTTTGCTCTGGTGTAATAAATAATGTGTTTTTTTCCCAGCTGATGTGGGAAAATCTTAATTCCAACTTCCTCGAAGGTTTCTCTGCAAGCAGCTAAAACCTCGTCCTCTCCCTCTTCAATCCTTCCCTTTGGCGGCATGTAGCTACCAAACCACTTAGTGTTAGTGCTATGACACAAAAGAATTTTATTGTTGCAAACTATTGCAATTCCTGCAGATCTTTCCATTCCTTCCCTTTCTTTTATTTATCAATTTATTTAGGAATCAGAAACTGCTCTTCCCTTCATTTTTTCCCAATCTTTTTCCGGTCTGACCTCCAGATTTGTAATCCATCCTCCCTCAATTGTGTGCATCTGAACACCACTTTTTTGAGCGAACTTTAAAAGAGCATTAACGTCTTTGGGAAAACAGGTTCCTCCATAACCTAATAAACCGTCTGGACCCGGTACCTGCAAATGAGAATCTCCTATTCTTCCATCAGAGGCAAACCCATAGAGAGCCTTTTCCCAATCAACACCAATTGTATCACCCAGGAGTTTAAACTCGTTCATAATAGAGACCTTAGTGGCTAAAAAGCAATTGTTCATATACTTAACATATTCAGCTGTGGTTGAATCTGTTAAAATTATATGCTTATTGGCGAATCTTTCTTCAAAAAGTTGCTTCACCCTTAGTGTGAGATCTTCCTTCCCTCCCAAAATTATTCTTGATTGTGTGAGCATGTCAATTTTAGAACTCCTTTCAGTTAAAAATTCAGGAGAGAAAACTATGTTATATCCAAACTTTTCGGTTAGATTTTTTGTAGTTCCTGGAAGCACCGTGGATTTAATAATAAAGATTGTTTCTTTATTTGGTAATAGGGTTTCAAAGAAATTTTCTATATAAGAAAGATCTTGAGTCCCGTCTAATGACATTGGTGTTGGTAAACAAACAAAGATAAATTCCTGATCTAGAACCTCATTTAAAGTGTGTGTTGCTCTTGATGGATTTGTGTCATAAATTTTTACATCGGCTGATGCACTAAAAGCAAAAGCCTGGGCTTCTCCTACAAACCCATTTCCAATTATTCCTACTGTTTTTCTTTTCATGAATTAAATTTTACTCTCCCCGTTGTCCAGGTAGTTTTTATAGTCTATGATTCTCTGTTTTATTTCACTTTTTGGCTTCCAACCAGGAACTAATTTTTCAGGATTTGCCCTAGTGTAAAATTGATATCCATTGGGTATTTCTTCCGGGGAAGAGTAATAATAAGGAATTTTAAAAATATCCATGAACAACTCAAACTGTACAGGATCCGTTGTTCCGACATCAAAAACATGACCTGGTAAATAATTTTCCATCGCTAATATGTTTGCTTCAACAACATCAAAAACGTGGATGAAATCTCTTTTGGGATTGAACGGGAACAATTTCATTCCCGATATTTCTTTTGTAAGATAAAATCCCTTGTAAGCTTGGTAAGCAACTGATGCCATCCGATCTTTATGCTCTTCTCCGGGACCAAAGACGTTGAAATATCTAAGTGAAACTCCACATCCCGAACTTTTGATATACTGTTCTGCGCAATACTTAGACCACGCGTATAAATTTGCAGGCAACTCCCTTTCGTCTATTCCATAATTCGCAGCGGAGGAAGAATAAACTAATTTAATTCCCCTCTCAGTAGCGATGTCAGCTAAATATCTTGTGATCTCAAAATTGAGAAACATCATGTAATTGACGTTCTGTTCAAGCGTGTCTGCACAAGCACCCACGTGGAATATTCCATCAATTTGTTGTTTATCAAAAATTATTTGGATTCGTTCCTTCCAGTTTTCTTGCTGGACGTTTTTTATTTCAAGACCTTCTAATTTATGGCCTAAAGAAATAAGACGGGACCACAGGTTTTTACCTATAAATCCTTTTTGTCCAGTTACTAAGTAGTGAGCCACTATGTTGAATTTATCAACTATAGTTTATTGAGGGAAGTTTATTTCGACGCTTTCAAAGGAGACCAATCGAGTTCTAATGGATAATCAATTTCATAATCGCCATCCCGGGTACCGGTGGCATTTAGCCAAAATTCATATTTTCCGTCTTGTGTTTCTGCCCCTACTGTTCCCATTCCCTCATCAGCATATTCGAAATTATCGAAAAATAGTATTTCAGTCTTTCCGTCAGGGCGGAGAACCTCCGCAAAGTAGACATCGGGGTATTTAGGAATTTCTGCTTTACCGTTGGTCACCCATCCAGTAAACCAATTTTTTCTAAGGAAAGCAGATTCTACCGCTTTTTTTATTTCCTCCAAATCCTCAGCATCATCAGGGTCCAGGGTCCTCATAACCTTTACTCCTTTCGAGTGAGACTGCTTAGGCCAATGTGAAAATGGTCCAGGTCTAAAATAATCTTCAAACAGCTTGATGCGTGACATAAGATATATATTCTTCCTTGGAAGTTACTCTAAGAAAGAAACTATCTTTTCTTTTAAACCGGATTGTTTGATTCCTTCGTTGGATCTTGGAGTATGAACAAAGTTCGTCAATCCGGGTTTTTTAGAATCTTCTTTTCGGTTTGTGAAGTGTGTAGATAGAAACTTGACGCTCATATCCAGATCATCAATTGCCACCCAATGAGTTATGTCTGGATGTGAATCAACAAAATGTTGGATCTCGATGTACCTTTCCATTTCGAGATCCGCCCGAAAACGTAACACCTGCCACATTGTTGGATCAATATCCTCGGTTTTGCTTGTTATTGCGATTGGTCTTTTGATAATTCCCTGACTCTCGTAATAATCACCTAGTTCATCGAGTTTTGCGTGGTATCTCCAGTCGGAACTTACAACAATCTCAGCTCCGGTTTTTTCTAATATTTCGTTGAGAATTTTAACCGCTTTACCGTCAAAGTTATCAAACCTGACATCAACAGGAGCATCACCCACAAAAGTGGAAGAGTCTGGGTTTTCTGACCTGTACTGGGCCCATTTCTTTTTTCGTCCTCCCCAATTGTTCGAGAGACAAATTACACCGTCGTTATCTAGAAATATTACTTTCATATATGTTTTTAAGTCTTGAAGGGATCGTCCGTGCTAGGTCGGAATTCAATTATTTTTTCTTGTGGCTCTGCTTGTAAACCAAGTTCATCTGACAAATACCCACAAAAATAATCTTGACAAGATTTTGGTCTTACATCATGGATACTACAAAACTTCCCATGAGTGTTGTAAAAAATGCAAGGTAATTTTGGCTTACTAAAATCTACTCTTAAGGCTGGAAAATTTGAGGGATTCTGCCAAGTCGATCTATCTGGGAAAAGATTCCTACCTTCTTCGAATTCTATAAATATCTCAGATTTTTCAAAGCTCCTTTCTAGCTTGTGGTTAAGTCTTTCCAAAAATTCATCCGAATCTGAAATTGGACCGATTATAAAATCACGTTCTTCTAGTTTACAACAACTCCCGTCGTATCCATCTACTCCAAAACACTTGCTTGAACAAATTTGACAGACTGAAATCATATTAAACAATTAAGTCTTTAGATTCTATAAGGGAAGCTACATCTTCTCTAAATGTATAACTTCCATCCTGAAGAATTGAGATAATAGCTCGATTCAAGTTTGGGTTGTTCTCGTTACCGAATCTTCCATCCATTTCTGCTAAGACATAAATTTTCTCCCCAATGGAAGAAGAGAGCTCCTGTAAACTTTCCAAAGAAAGGGTAATGTCGATATCCCCGAACCAAATTTTATTTTTTTCCACGAAAACGTTGGAGTTAAAAACTACCAGATGATCGGGAAAATTTTCACGATACCCACTTTTACTAGCTCCTATAATTTTTCCAGGAAACCCTAATATTTCTTGTGCTAACTCTACGTAAAGACTTTCCATGGCTATTTTATTTTTCATTCATTTTATGTCTATGCAGGATTTTAGTTTCCTATAAAACAAAAAAAAGTGACCATAAGATCACTTTTTACTAAAATTTAATCTGGTATTAATTGAGAATCTCCTCCTCAACTTCTTCGAAGATAAAATTGTCATAGTCCAATCCTAAAAGATTAAACCTTCCTTCGTGATTCAGGTAATGATTAAAGGCTCTTATCATATCCTCTACTTGTGGCATAATCTCGTCCAGTTTGGATGATTTGCTCTCTAATACGAAGGTAAGAAACTCCGGACCGGTGTCACTGATCATTGTTGTAATTTGCCAATCCCATCCATATTCCCAGTACCTTCTATCAACGCAAGATTGTATGAATCTAAGTGCCAATAGGTCAGTACAATTGAAAAAGATACGGTATGGCTGATAGTTGTGTCCACAGCAGGATTCACTGGTTTTAATTCCTTTTATGGAATTAAGTGTATCACATAAATCAACGCATTCAGCATCCATCCATTCTCTATCTGGTTGACCTTTACCCATTCTACTTAGAATCTCGCTATTACTGAGAATTAAATCTCCGTAATCTACTTTGTTATTTAAAACTTTCATTTTTCTGTATTATTTGAGTTAAAGGTTTCAAAATAAAATTTCACTGGTTTCTTATTTGTTTCCAAAAGGCCGAAGTCCCTGGCCAATCTAAAATTCGGCGTGTCTCTTTCAAGTCTATCCAGTGATGTTTCAACAACTTTCCGAAAAGACTCCAGACTGAAAGTACTTTTCCATTTATTACAACGAGCACAAGATGGGTTAAGATTTTCTAAGTCGTGAGATCCTTTCTTTATGCCAACTTTCAAAGCTTGATCTTCCGTAAGAGTATGCCAATGTGGTTCTATGTGATCCACTTGCATTTCTTTTATAGAAATATTTTTTCCACAATAAGCACAATGTCCTTGGCATTTTTCATAAACAGCTTCCCTTTTTTCTTTATTGGTCATCTCTATTTAGATTATCAAAAACCTCGTTCCACTCTCTATCATATTTGTGCTTTAAATTCTGCGGAAGATTGTCGTAGATTTCCTTGTAGAAAAATTTTTCCATGAGGTAAGCGATTTTCAAATCACGAAGATAGCTTTCACAATAGTGACCATCAGGATGTTGCTGACACGACATTGCTGAACAACATCCACTTTCTCCGCATGCGTCGCATATTGGGCAATACGGACTATAGTTGTTTTCTTGTTGCTCTGCAAGTACCTCCCTACCACGCTTAGATATTATTTCGTGTGCGTCATTAACAAAGATACTTTTGACTGCTCTCCAAAGGTGAATCATATTTTAGATTAAATCGTTGAAATTTTCGCTTATGATTTGATTATAATCAGGTGGAACATCTTTCTGATTTTCGACAAATTTTGCTAGTCCCTCCAAAAGATTTCTTATTTCCGGATTAAACTCCAAGTAGTCAAGATCTGGGTCGCATGCGTTTTCAACCAATACATCGTAACCTAAAATTACCCTCATGTGAATGTGTGAGATATAACTCTGGTAGTAATCCATGTAATATTCCCATGTGAATCCTTGGTCGTCTTGACAATGTTTTATGATTTTGTTGAAGTCGTCTTCGTCTTCCCAATCTTTTTTAAACCGGTTCCACTCAAAATGGTTAGTTGGGTCAATCTTACACAACTCATCGTTGAATTGCATCCAACGTCTTAGTCTGTCCACATGTTCCTGTGGTGCTTTAGCCATTCTCATCGTTACTTTCACTATTAAGAAAATAAAAAATTACAAATCAAATATCCAATTCCAATTCCTGCAAACAAATGCAAAGCTCTGTCATACCAAATAGATTTCATATTTTGTTTTTTAGTAGCCCCGCCAGGAATCGAACCTGGATCAAAAGTTTAGGAAACTTCTATTCTATCCGTTGAACTACGGGACCGGGTATTACTTATATTTTTTTCTTAAAAGTTTGACGACGTCTTTGCAATCTTCTAAAGCATCGTGTGCAACAGTTCCTTCAAATCCTGCTCTTTCCTTGCACTGACCCAAAGTTGGCAAAGATTCATCCTCGAACCAATCTATGAATAAAACACTAGGATCTATAATTCTTTGTCTAACCTTAATAAGTTGCTTCCACCTCGGAAGTTTTTCCAGAAACTTAAGATCAAATGTGGAGAAGTTTTTTCCAGCGGCTGTGATGCGTATTGGTTTTGTTCCTCTTGTTATTGCAGGTACCAGTATGCCGTTTCTCCTGGTTACAGTACCACCTGAACTAGGGTCATTAAACTCTACAAATCCATTTTCTGCTAACCAATAATAGAAGTTCTCCACAGCTTCCAGATCGGTCATGAATTGCATATTCTTTAAATGTACTATGTCGTTCTTCTCATCCTGGTCTTTCGCAGTTTGATAATAAACAATATCCTGTATCAAATCACGATTCATATTCAAAGCGTAAGGTTCACCCTCAATTCTTTGTCTTAAAATAGCTACGTGAAAAGAAGGAAGATCTTCGATCGGGACTTGGTTATTTGTATCCTCTATAACTGCACCAATACTTAAAACTTGGCAATTCTCAGGGTCTAGTCCGGTAGTTTCTATGTCTATGCTGACGTATTTCATAATTATACTTTTATCCTATATTGTACAAATCTAAAATGTTTTCCCGTTTTATAAAAACGTACCACACAAAAAAAGCCCCAATTGGGGCTTTTAATTTCTTTTAATTAGAAAATTAAACAAATAGTACTAGATCTCCGTAGTTATCGTACTCGTCAGCTTCGTATTTTTTGTTGTTCTCACAATCTCTTTCTTCTCTAAAATCTCCAAAATAAGTTTCATAAAGGTCGTAATCAGGTACAAAGATTGGTTGATTCTCTAATTGTTTGTTTCCAGGTGAATTTTCATGCTGCATCATTGTTTTTGTGGTGGTGGTTTTTATTTTTATGTATCCAAAAATTCTAAATTTTTCAATCGAGGAACAGGTAAGATTCGAACTTACGAATAACGGTTTTGCAGACCGCTCCCTTAACCACTTGGGTACTGTTCCTTCTAGTAGTCCAGGCCGGAATCGAACCGGCAAGGTCATTGCTGACCGGGGGATTTTAAGTCCCCTGCGTATACCTATTTCGCCACTGGACCCTTTTTGATTGTCGCAAATGTAAATCTGCGATCCGCATGAATCACGATTTTTTTTGAAAAACTTTCAGATTTTTTACCACCATTTTTCCTTCAGTCGGTTGGTTGGTGTCTGTTGGTTCCTGGAGACCATTATTTATGATTATAAATTGCTCAGCAGCATTATCTTTGAGCATTTCGTGGTTAGTACAAACTTGGACTAAAATTCCATCGTAATAAAATTTGATGTATTTGTCAGTCCAATGAATTGCATATTTAATGAATCTATCGGATGGGTTCTTCACAGGGATTGTGGGTGCACCGTACATTTTTTTGCCTCTCCCGCTTCTCCAGTGTATATTCGGCTGGATTTCAATTTTTTTTACATCCTGATCTGTATAAGCTTCAAAGATGTCAATCTCAGGTGGCCAGGTCGTAACCCCGCTCGTCCAAAAAGCTGACCATTGCATTTCTTCCTTCGGAAGCAAAATCTCAGCTTCAATCCAACCGAATTTAAAACTTTTCTTGGAAGTAATTAGCCCAGAAGCCCAGGGAAGTACAAATTCATCAGGAAGGTCATCTTTCTGCAACCAATCAGGTAAATCCTTTTTGTATACAGTTATCGGGATGTTTTTATTCCAAAGCCCCAATCCATTCATCGTGGTTTCAATCGCTTCGTCTGTCCAATACCAATAAAGTTGCTGTGGGTGAAAAAATCCCCAAGGTTGACCAACTCTCCATTCATCAGAAAGACTCTCAGATTCAAAGGAATCAGAAAAAACTAATTCGTAATCTTTAGGAGGTAGAGCCTCTTTGAATTTTAAATTAGTATTTGAATAAATCCATGCTCTTGTCTGCAGTAAAAGATTGTGGAGATTATTCAATAGACTTCTCTGAAAATAATATTTAAAAACCATGACTTTCTTTATTTTAGTGTGATTGGTGGGATTCGAACCCACGACCTTCTGAACCACAATCAGACGTTCTAACCAGCTGAACTACAACCACCATGTAGCGGAAGATACTGGATTCGAACCAGTGGAACCCTTACGAGTTCAATACCTTAGCAGGGTACCGCTTTAGACCTCTCAGCCAATCTTCCTGAGTAGCGAGAGGCAGGATTGAACTGCCGACCTCAGGGTTATGAATCCTGCGCTCTAACCATCTGAGCTACCTCGCCTTAAATTTTCTTTACTTCGTAAGTGTGTCCAGAGTCTGAATTTTTCTGGAAAAGATCTTTCAGATCCTGAGCTTCCTGTTGAGTTTCAAATTCAAGAACTTCTCCAATTCCATCCAAAAGGATAACTGGAACTTCAACTCCCTGTAGTGAGGTGATTTTTTTGATAATAACGAATTTTCCCATTTTATTGTTTTTTTGCAAATTTACTTTTTGACATTAGATCATCCCAATCCTCATATCCTTGTTCTTTAGCAAATATATCATTTTTCTTCCTACGATATTCTTTTACCTTTTCTGGATCTCTCATCTCTTCTGCATTTTCAAAACCAAGGGATTTAGCACATTCAAATTCACACCACTCGTGTGATCCAATTTCTATATTTATTGGTAAATCAGTTTGTAAGGATTCCATAAAATCCTCAAATTGGTTTGCAGCTACGAATGGCATTGTGTAAACACCCTCACTGACAGCATAACCAGATTCATCTTCTGTGTCAAAGATCTCGACTCTACCCATGCGATATTTCTCACCAAGAAGGGAAAAGACTCCATATCCAACAGTTGAGTAGTAGAACCTACCGGGGTTACTTACACCGTTCAGGTCAATACATCCTGGATTGGTTTCCATATAAGAAGCTAGTTTGTCAACTAGCTGTTCATCCGTAAGTTCTTGATCCTCGGCTCTCCTGCGGATGTTTTGGAGAAACCATAACAGATCTTTTCTGTTGACTTTCATAATTCCATTTAATATAAGTTGACTTGGGCAGACTCGAACTGCCTATTTTAAAATATACTTAATTGATTCAACAATATTGTCAGATGGCCATTTTATCCTGAAAACCTTCCATCCGCTCTGAATTAACAGATCATCTTTAATTTTATCCGTTTTCTTTCTTTCTGGTTTATTGTGTTGAAGTCCATCTATTTCTATAGCAATTTTTCTATCAGGTATCGCAAAATCAATATAATATTTTCCTAAAGGCATTTCATATTCGAACTGAATATTTAAAGAATTAAGGACATTCATCGCTATGGTCTCCGGGTACGAAGGTTGCAATTTCTTTCTAGATTTCCATCCAAAACTTTTGTCTCCTTTATAGTGTCTATGCTTTGCTGATCTTGAATTGATTTCAGACATTTTCATTCTGTAATCTTCATTGCGCCAAGATGCCAAACCTGAACATTTATGTGAACAATACAACCGATGTCTTTTATTCCAGGTAACTTCAAATTCATGCCCGCAGTTCTTGCAATTAATTATTAAATTCTCATGCCCTCTTCCTACCATCGAATCGGAAACCTTCTGATTAATCTCCTTGCGTTTATTTTTGGTACTAAAACTTCTAGCACATTTTGAAGAACAGAAGCGCCCAGAACCATAGTTCCCTGAATTTTCTTTACCACACGTTTCACATTTACAAGTTTTCATAATTATTTACTATATGTTAATCTATATAATATATCTTTGAACTCATGTATTTTTGTATATGTCGGCAAGGTAGGAATCGAACCTACGTGTAACCAATTAACCTTTCTACCGCGTATCAGGCGGAGGGTATACTTGCCGAAAAATTAAAGATTGCTCGTTGGATCTTTAAGATATTTAGCACGGGTGGAGAGATTCGAACTCCCAACAACGGTTTTGGAGACCGGCATGATACCCTTTCACCACACCCGTGAATAAAGGAAAAGAGAAGATGGTTCGGTGGACATCTCTTTTTACAATCGGCTTTACTTTGGTTTATACCTGCAAACTCCGACAATAACGACCGGTATAAACTCTCGTGTCATAGTTATTGTCATTCCCCGATTAACCTTTGTGGTACCTCCCAGAATCGAACTGGGGACACATGGATTTTCAGTCCATTGCTCTACCAACTGAGCTAAGGTACCAATATGTACACCGGGAAGGATTCGAACCCTCATTCTCCTGATCCGTAGTCAGGTGCTTTATCCAGTTAAGCCACCAGTGCGGGTAAAACGCATAGCCACAGTGAATGCCGACCACTCACCTGAGTCTCTCCTCTTAGACCGATGCGTTTTGTGCCTGCAGAAGGACTCGAACCTCCGAACCCGAAAGGGAGCTGATTTACAGTCAGCTGCAATTGCCGCTATGCGATACAGGCATTTGCAGGATATCGCTTAACCTGCGGTGCTGCTAGCATTACACACCTTCGATGTCACCATCAGCGATTTTTTTGTAGCTCTAGTGGGAATCGAACCCACCTTGTAAATTACATGCAATAATGCTTAGACTTTTCGCTCCGATCCTAGTATTAAGGAGTGTCTAACCAATCCGCCCTCATTTACCCACTCGCAGCTTCTAAAAGCTTGCTATAGAGCCATTTGTTGTGATCCCACTGGGGCTCGAACCCAGGACCCATACATTAAAAGTGTATTGCTCTAGCCAACTGAGCTATGGGATCTTTTTGGTTATTCTAGTATGTCAAAGAACTATGTTCCAATAAAAAAGCCTAGGCTTGTGACCTAGGCTTTTTCTATATTTCGTCTTATGAAAGATTTACTCTAAAACTAGGTCAATTGTAATTGTGTCAAGCGCCACATAAAATAGCTCTTGCAAATTAAAATGATATGTTTTAAAGTTTTCATAAGTTTGAGTCTTATATATCCTTGATCCGATTTTGTTTCACAAATTTACAACGAATTTTCGATCAAAAAAAATTTATTTCTTTTTTATTACCAATTTTATGTTCGGACCTAGCTCGTAATGGTCTCCAACTATCTCCCAATCGGACCCTTCTTTTTTGGCGTAGTGGTAGATCATAGACCCTTTACCCAGGATTTCCTGATTTACTAAGAATTCTTTTGTTGATTGGTATTCCCCATTAACAAATGTGTCCCAATATATTATTGTTCCCTGCAAAAAGTTGTCGTCTACAACAATATAAGATCCGCTATCCATTTTATCTTTGATCGCCAAGAATTCTAAGAATCCGTGTAGCATAGATGGCTCAGGGTTGTAAATATCTAAATCCCATGAATCCAGGTGAACCAAATTAGGCCTTCCTTTATATTCTTTTAAGAAGGTCAACGAATCAGCTGTGGAATGGATGATGTATCCAGGAGAAAAGAAAGACTCGTAGACTGCCTGGCTTTTTTCAACGATTGTTTGATCAATGTCAACTGAAGACATCTTACCGAGGTGGCTAGTAACCATGTGTGCAAAGAAAAGGCCAAAGCATCCATCATCAAAGTTCTGACTTGCCCCAGTTTCAATAACTTCTAGCCTCCCTAAAGTTGAAAAGTCTATAGCATCCACTAAAGACTGAGCTTGCCTTTTTCTGTTTGGATTTACCTTATCTAGACTAAGATAAAAATCCAGGGATTTTGTTGGATCTATATTCATATTACTTTTTTCTTAGCCAGTCTAGGAAATAAATTGGGTCAATTAGATTAAGAGTAGTCCTGCGATACTTTTCGAATTTTCGATATTCGAAAAATGGATTTAAGTTTGGACTTAGTCTGCTTGAAGCATCCTTTGGAAATCTACAAATTCCAATCCCCCAGTCATCATCAATAGTTACCCAATCTACGTCAAATTCTGTGCGAATTTTTTGTACCGCCTTCCAGACAGTTCCATTCCAGGGCTGTTGTTTTCCATTGATGTAATAATCCTCCCTTGCCATTTCGATTGTCGGAGGGTTACAATCATGGAAAACGATATATCCACCTGGACTAAGATGATTCCTTGCATTTAAAAAATCCCTAAAGACCTGTTCAGATATATGAAGTCCATCGATGAATATTACGTCCCATTTGTAATCTTTAGATAAGTCCAGCTCACCCGATTCCAACTTCTCAAAAAATGTGTCAGATTCTAATTTATAAGTTGCTTGGTTCTCGTGGGGTAAAACTTCATATCCAGGATCCACACAATGTTTTGTAGAGCACCTAATGTGATTGAAGCATTCGTCAAGATGGAAAACACCTATTTCTAAATACCCCTGAAAACCATTGTAAGAAATGATCTCATTTATTGCTTCGTATCTTAACATCTAATGTTATACAAAGGGTAACGGTAAAGTTTCTTGGAAAGTTCCTATTTTCGGAGCTTCATGCTGTAGACAAACGAAATCCAAACTGAAGTACTTGCGATCCAAATAGAGGAACTGTAGTTCTTAGAGAGAACGCTTAAGACAAAGGAAAGACCACATACAAGGAATAACAGGTAAAACAGGTATTTCTCGAATTTGCTCATTATAAAATGATTTAAAAAAATAAGTCGGGGTGGCCCGGCTCGAACGGACGGCCTCCTGGTCCCAAACCAGGCGATCTACCAACTGATCTACACCCCGATAAAAAAAGAACCTCGACCACCATTTCAGCGCAAGCGCTTGCTTTCAACCAGGCTTGAACGTTACGTCCTGGTTGGTGGAGTCAGCCTCTACTAAGGTTCTTTTAGTAGTCCCTAGGAGAATCGAACTCCTCTTTCCAGGATGAAAACCTGGCGTCCTAACCGATAGACGAAGGGACCAAAAGTCGCTTAGAGGGATTTGCTAAGCTAGATTTTAACGGGTTTCTCTGACTATTTCGAGAACCATATCCCCCAAATCAACCTGGACATACTGCTTAAAAGCGTCCTCCATCATTGGGTCTTTTTCATTAGTGTCTTACCACATAAAAACCTGTCAATCCTATACGTCGGCGATGCAGGATATTGCTATCGCTAGTCCGAATCGATACCTCATTAAGGTCGAGGATTTTTTTACCACCACCGCTTTTTTACAGAATGCGGTCAATCTTACTGAGTATCCCTTACTCATTGTAGTCAGGAGAGGAATCGAACCTCTCTACAGGGAGCTACCCGTTGCCACAACCTTCCATCGGAATCCAACCGATCTTCTATCCAAGCTGACTATGTACCCGTCTTTCCGAGCAGTCAACCACCCATGTGCCATTCCGCTTACGCTTCTGTGGTTAGGCAGGATTTTGTAGCCAGGACAGGAATCGAACCTGTGACCTTTGTCTTTTGCTTTTTATTGCTCATCAACACGCTACCACTGCGCCACCTGGCTGTCTTTAATATTATCCATAATGAGTAGAGTTTCTTCGGAGAGCTGGCTTACCATCATTTGGGCGGTTCATCCCATCAAGTTTAAAGCTTGACGCTACTTTTCAATCCCTCCGCCATGCAGGATCCTATGGAATATCCGATTTCTATTTTAGTAGTCAGGGCAGGACTCGAACCTGCACGAAAGTCTTCACGGGAAAGGCTATAACGGTTTTCATATGCTTCCGGCCAACCGCTTATACCTTAAGTAATCCTCTTATGTACTTTCTATCTTACTCCCTTAGCGTCTATCATTCCGCCACCTGACTAAGTTAACTGTGAGAGCACGTTGTTCTTTGCTTCCCTTTGATATTCCCCGCGGTCAGTCAAACCGGATAGAGCGTTTCCCTATCAGAAGTTCCATATAGGTAATCAACCTATTTCTCATCGTATTGGACATACTATTCGGTGATGAACCGAAACGTGTAGTCAAGACAGGAATCGAACCTGTATGTGAGCCTTCCGAGGACACTTGGTCACCCATAACTGGGGCAGTCTGTATCTCACCTGCTGTTTCGTGCGTCTACCATTCCGCCACCTGACTAATTAAATATCATAACAACTACTCTTATCTCTACTGTTATTCACAAGCCCTAATATGTGTCAGGAGATTCAAACTCCGTCCCTAGTTGTCGAGTGCGCCTTGAGAGCATTTGACGCTTCCTTCTATGATATTTGTAGTCAAGACAGGATTCGAACCTGCGGTCATCACGGGTATAGGTACTAGGCTACCACCCTCAGACTCCTCCTAGTTAGCGTTAGTCCACTCCGCCACCTGACTATTTCGGGACGGGAGTAAGCCGCTCCCTATGTGTCCCTACTTTTTCTAACGTTTGAGTTTTAGTTTTAGGTCGGAAAACTCCTTCGGTAAGAAAAGAGACCATAGTTTATAGGTTAAACTAATATAAAACCCCTATCGCTAAACATTGTTACTTTAACGTCTCAACAATCTTCTCATAGGAGAGCATGAAAAAAGACGGCTTGCTGACCAATAAGGATTCGAACCTCAATCCTGCATCCCCTTTCCCCGTCCACTCCTGTGGACACTGCCGGTACTACGTTCTGCCGTGCGCCTCTTACACCATAGTCAATCGAGAGTTTCGAACCTCTCAGTCTTAGGTTAATTACTCCTAAGATTTGTAGTCAGAATCAGATTCGAACTGATATCGCCCGTGCATCGGGATTTCACTATCCCGATTGGAGACTCGAACTCCATGTTGCCCAATTACACCATCTGACTAAATTTAACAGCGTCACTACTATATGCTGTTACCTACCATATCCTTCCTTGCGTAAGTAAGTAGGAGATTTAGAAATCTCACTGGTATGTTTTGGCGGTCCGGACGGGACTCGAACCCGCGACCTCCTGCGTGACAGGCAGGCATTCTAACCAACTGAACTACCGGACCAAATAAGACCTTTTGCATGATCACCATGCTTGTGGATTTTACTGAACATAGTTTACTGTTCACCTGTTGCGAGTGCACTGCAGAGCAGGGTCCATCACTGAGTACCTTGGGTCATTTACTCTGCCATAATTTGTGACTTTATGATTTCTAGAAATCTTTTGCCACTCCTTACTTTGGTAGCGATCCAAACAGAGCCAAGGTTCCTTTCAACGGTGCTAATCCGTCTTCAGTAAAAGGTCTTTTGTTATCAGGGAAGGACTTGAACCTTCATCTCGCCATTACCTCGATCATAGTCTGCATTTTGATCTCGACTTTGCTTGCGCTTTCAGTGGGTTTCCTTTTAGCAGCTTTTTACCCACACCTGATTATTTTTTGTGATATTTCTTCAGAAGATCCTTAGATCTTTCATCGATCCAATCAA